>Ga0335081_10000148_pt1 | contig 137536 bp, 140 predicted proteins | sample Lox_Sample_35_FD_206713 | JGI IMG/M metagenome (GOLD analysis project Ga0335081, IMG submission 206713) | Soil microbial communities from Loxahatchee National Wildlife Refuge, Florida, United States - Lox_Sample_3.5 | ecosystem: Environmental > Terrestrial > Soil > Wetlands | place: USA... | reverse complement strand
CCGGCAACGACGAGGGCGACCAGCTCAAACAGGCCATCCAGTGGCGAGACATCGAGGCCGTCCCTCACCGTTCCCGGCGAACAGGCCAACCTGGCCCGCACGGCCATAGTCATCCAATGAGGCAGCGGGACCTGGGCTGCGGCTGATGGGCCTGACCTACGCTCTCCTGCACGGCATGGCCATAATGATGGTAATCGGGCATGCGCCAGACGGGCATGACGAGCACGTACAGCACCTGGCCGCCCGGCTCAACCAGGAGAGCACGCGCAGGTTTCAGCTGCTGCTGGACGAGAAGCTGACCCGGACTGAGCTGGGACCGGTCGTGGCGTACCCGCTGCTCCGAGTCCATTTCCGCTGGTCGGATCGCCCAGGCGCCCTCCTGAACGTGCTCGACTCGCTGAGCAAGGCATTGCACAGCCAGTTCCCCGCCATCAACGAGAACAAGTGGAGCGTCTCCTACGGGCGGACGCAGGCGCCGGCCGGGCGGGCGGCCGTCGCCCGGCTCACCGTCCGGCTTCATGCCAGCCGTGATGAGGTGGAATCCTGGAATCTGAACAACGAGGACCTGGAGCGGAAGGTCCGGACACGAGCCGCCCTGGAGGCAGTAGCCGGGTACCAGGCCGGGCCCGGCGAAGAACCCGACATTCCCGAAGACCCGGTCATCAGTGTAAACCTGATCTGGACACCGCCGGTGAACAGGGACGAACGCGCCACGGCGGCGCACCTACCGGAGGGACACCAACCATGGACTGGAAGCTGGAAGTCGTCGTGATCCCGGTCACTGACATCGACCGGGCCAAGAGCTTCTACACCAGCCAGCTGGGCTTTCACCTGGACGCGGACACCCGGCCCACGGACAGCATGCGGGTCGTGCACCTGACCCCGCCCGGCTCGGCCTGCTCGGTCGTGATCGGGCCGGTGACGTACGGAGCAGACGCGCCGGCCGGGCCGAAGCCGTCGCTGCAGCTGGTGGTCACCGACATCGAGACGGCCCGGGCCGAGCTGGCCGGGCGCGGCATCGAGGTGTCGCCGGTGCAGACGCTGGACCAGCGGGACGGCGGAAAGTTCGTCTTCTTCGCCGACCCGGACGGAAACAACTGGGCCGTGCAGGAGGTCCGTGACCACGTCGGCGCGCCGCTGGGCTGAGCCGCGGCGACGCCGGGCCGCCGGGCGGGTCAGCCGGGGACCGTCAGTGATCCCAGGACGCGCTGCACGCTGTCCTGGAGGTCAGTGGCGGCATCCGGGCTGCCCGCCAGGTGCCGCAGCAGCGCCTGCTGGAACAGCCCGTCGAAGACGGCGTACGCCGGGCCGGGCGGCACGGCCAGCCGCTGGCCGGCCAGGTCGGCGTACTTGCTGACGATCCGCCAGATCATCCGCTCCAGGCTCTGGTCGATGTCCAGCACGTCGCTGCGGTAGGAGTCATCGAACAGGCTCTGGTTGCGCAGGTCGTACCACAGCCGGTGCATGGTGGGTTCCTCGACCAGCGTGGCCGCCATCGCAGCCCCGAAGCCGGCCCGCAGCTCATCGGCGGAACTGGCGGTAGCCACGATGCTGTCGTAACGGGTGACGCACTCGGCCTTGTACTGCCGCACGCAGTACGTGATCAGCTCGATCTTGTCGCGGAAGTAGTAGTGCAGCACGCCGTGCGAGAACTCGGAGTTCTGCGCGATGTCACGCAGGCTGGTCCGGGCGTAGCCCTGCTCGGCCAGCGTCTGCAGCGCCGCCGCGGCCAGCTGGGCCCGCCGCTCGGCGAACTTGTCGACCTGGCGGCGCGCGATCCGGTCCCGGTTCCGCTCTGCCGTCCGGGTCTGGGCTGTCCCGGTCTGGGCTACCTCGGTCACAGTCAGGTCCCATCGGCTCCGCATATCCCCCGCGAACTGCTGGCCAAGCCTACCCCGGCATGCCTCATCGCCATCTTGACGGTTGACCAGATTCACCTTGACAAGCGTCCGGCTATCTCTTGACAGTTGTCAAGAGCAGTGGCGAAGCTATGAGGCACGTCACAGCCCGGCCCCGCCGGGATGGCTGACAACCGGTCGAAGGGGAGCGGTTGGCGCCCCAGGAAGAGGTGCTTGATGAGCGTGTACGACCTGGCCGGGCGGAAGGCACTGGTGACCGGGGGGGCCCGCGGGCTGGGCGCCGGGATGGCCGAGGCACTGGCCGGGGCTGGTGCCGCGGTCGTCATCGGGGATGTGCAGGAGGACCTGGGCAAGGCCACTGCCGACGAGCTGCAGCGATCCGGCGCGACCGCCGAGTTCGTGCCGCTCGACGTCACCGACGACGCGAGCTGGGAGCTCGCCGTGGCGCAGGCCATCAACGCGCTCGGTGGCCTGGACATCCTGGTCAACAACGCCGGGATCGAGATCTCCAGCCTGCTGGTCGACGTCAGCGTCGGCGATGTCCGCCGGATGCTGGATGTGAACGTGCTGGGCACCACGCTCGGCATCAAGCACGGGCTGCGCGCGATGCGGCCGGGCGGCCCGGCTGGCGCCGGCGGCGCCATCGTCAACGTGTCATCGGTCGCCGCGACCATCGCCTTCCCGGCCATCGCCGTTTACTCCGCCACGAAGTCAGCCGTGGACCGGCTTACCCGGGTGGCCGCGATGGAATCCGGGAAGCTCGGCTACGGGGTGCGGGTGAACTGCGTGTATCCCGGCCTGGTGCCCACCGAGATGGGCGCGCAGCTGGCCCAGGACATGGCCACGCTCGGGCTGTGGCCGAGCGCGGAGGCGGCGGTCGGGGACGTCATCGGGCTGACCCCGCTGGGACGGCTCGGCGAGGTGGCCGACATGGCCGACGCGGTGGTGTTCCTGGCTTCGGATGGGGCCCGGTTCATCACCGGAGCCGGGCTGCCGGTGGACGGCGGCATGGGCAGCTGAGCCCGTAGCGGGCGATAAGGAATAGCTGGCCTGGACAACGAATCCGAGAGGTGAACCAGCCATGAGCACCGACAAGCCCGTCGTGGTCTACGGCGCGTCCGGCTACACCGGGCGGCTGATCTGCGAGTATCTCCGCGAGTTCAACGTGCCGTTCATCGCGGCCGGCCGGGACAAGGCGCGGATCGCCGAGGCTCTCGACAAGGTTCCCGGCATCGACACCGTGCCGCACGAGATCGTCGAGGTCGCACACCAGGCCGAGCCGCTGACCGAACTGCTCAGTGGCGCCCGGGTGGTGTGCAACACGGTCGGCCCGTTCGCCCAGTACGGCGGCGAGGTGGTGCAGGCCTGCCTGGCCACCGGGTGCCATTACCTGGACACCACCGGCGAGCAGGACTGGCTGATCGACTGCGACGAGAACTACGGGCCGCAGATGGCTGGCCGCGGGCTGCTGCTCGCCCCGGGCGTCGCACAGATGTACACCACCGGTGAGATCGCGGCCGACCTGTGCCTGGAGACGCCGGGCCTGGACACCCTTGACATCCTGGTCTTCTGGAAGGGCTTCCCGACCATCGCCTCGACCCGGACGATCCTGGTCAACGCGGCGCTGTCCAAGGCCCACTACCTGGAGCGGGACCAGTATGTGGAATGGCCGGCCGACGCGGGCCTGTACGACGTCACCGTGCCCGGCCAGCACGAGACCGGGCTGGCGCTGCCGTGGGGCGGCACCTCCCACCCGGTGTGGTTCAAGCGCGACCCGCGGGTGGCCAATGTCAAGGTGCTCGGTGGGGTCTTCAACCGGCCGCTGATGCAGGGCGTGCCGCAGATCGTGCGGGCCGCACTGGCCCAGATCGAGGGCCTGCCCACGGAAGACAAGTACAAGGCGCTGTCCGAGCAGGCTGCCGCGGTGATGAACCAGATGCCCCCGCGGGAGAGCACCCGGGTCAATACCTCACTCGACTCGGTGCACGCCTCCGGCCCGATGGCCCGGGCGCACTGTGTGATCCACGGCACGTGCAACTACAAGCAGACCGGCGTGCTGCAGGCGTACGCGGCTTACTCGCTGCTGCAGCAGCCACCCCGCCGGGCCGGCTTCGCTTCGGCGTGCCAGGCGTTCGGCCATCGGGAACTGCTGGGCGTGCTGCGCAGCTTCGGCCTGGTGATGGAGCCCATCCTCACCGTGGCCCGGTAACCGGGCGGCGGGCCGGCCATGCGGCTGACCGATTTCCTGGACAAGGGCGCCTCGCTGAACCCGGCCGCGCCGTGCCTGACCATGGCCGGGCACAGCCGCAGCTACGCGGACGTGCAGCGACTGTCCTGGCAGGTCGGCCAGGCCCTGGCCCGGGCCGGCATCCGGCCCGGCGACAAGGTGGCCATCCTGTCCGGCAACGATCCGGTCGCGTTCTGCTGCGTGTTCGGCATCGCCCGGGCCGGCGCGGTCTGGTGCCCGGTCAACCCGCGCAACGAGGCGGCGGAGAACCGGGACCTGCTCGATTTGTTCGACTGCGCGGGCCTGATCTTCCAGGATTCCTTCGCGCCGCTGGTAGCGCGGATCGCCGGCGACCTGCCCAAGGTCGCCGTGCTCGTCTGCCTCGGCGAGGGCGGGCCGGCGGTGCGGGACGTGGCGGGGGCCGTCCCGTTCACCACGTGGCTGGACGGCATCCCCGGCGAGCCGTGGCAGGCCGGCCCGCCCAGCGACACCGCCATGATCGCGGGCACCGGCGGCACCACCGGCAAGCCCAAAGGGGTCGTGCTCACCGGGCACAACCTGGAAGCGATGACCGCGCTGACGCTGATGAGCTACCCGTTCGAGGGGCGGCCGGTCTACCTCGCGCTGGCCCCGCTCACGCACGCGGCCGGGGTGCTCTGCTTCCCGGTCATGACGCTGGGCGGCGAGATCGTCATCATGCCCGCCCCGGACCTGGCCGGGTTCCTCGCACTGATCGGCCAGCACCACGTCACGCATGCTTTCCTGCCGCCCACGCTGATCTACCTGCTGCTCGATCACCCGGCGCTGCCGACCGCCGATCTCAGTTCGCTGCAATGCCTCTGGTACGGCGCCGCACCGATGTCAGCGGCCCGGCTCGAGCAGGCCATCGGCGCGATCGGCCCGGTCATGGGACAGCTGTTCGGCCAGACCGAGGCACCCATGATGATCTCCACCATGGCGCCGAAGGATCATTTCCACGCCGACGGCACGCTGGCCCGGGAACGTTTCGCGTCCGCCGGGCGGCCCACCCCGCTGGTCACCGTGGCCATCATGGATGACGAGGGCCGGCTCCTGCCGCCCGGCCAGCGGGGCGAGATCGTGGCCCGCGGCCCGCTGGTGATGGCCGGCTACTACCAGGACCCGGCGGCGACCGCCGAAGCGGCCCGGCACGGCTGGCACCACACCGGCGACATCGGCTACCTCAGCCCCGATAACTATCTGTACATCGTGGACCGGGCCAAGGACATGATCATCACTGGCGGGTTCAACGTCTACTCCGCCGAGGTCGAGCAGGTGCTGCTGGCCCACCCCGGCGTGCTGGACTGCGCGGTCATCGGGCTGCCGGACGACAAGTGGGGCGAGCGGGTCACCGCGGTCATCCAGGCCTTCCCCGGCCAGCAGGTGGCCAGCGAAGATGTCTGCGCTTTCGTCAAGGACCGGCTCGGCAGCGTGAAGACCCCGAAACAGGTCGAGGTGTGGCCGGACCTGCCCCGCTCCCGGGTCGGCAAGGTACTCAAGAGCGAGGTCAGGTCCCGGCTGCTCGGCGCCCCGCGGTGACTTTCCGGCCGCCGGCTGGTCTGTACTGACAGGCCAGCCGCGGCAGCCGGAGTCCGCGCTGGCGAGCAGGGGACGGCCATGACGGTGAGCACGGACTTCATCAGCGAAACCGGCCAGTTCCGGACTGAGCTGCTCGCGTACTGCTACCGGATGCTGGGCTCGGCCGACGAGGCTGAGGACCTGGTCCAGGAAACCTACCTGCGGGCGTGGCGCTCCTACGCCGGGTTCGAGGGCCGCTCGTCGGTGCGCACCTGGCTGTACCGGATCGCCACCAACGCGTGCCTGACCGCGATCGACCGGCGCGGCCGCCGGCCGCTGCCGTCTGGGCTGGGCGGCCCGGGCGGTGCCCCGGCCGCCCCGGTCCAGGCGGCCGGCCCGGAGGTGCCCTGGCTGCAGCCGCTGCCCGGCGCGCTGCTGGCCGGGCCGGACGGCCAGGCGGCCGACCCGGCCACGGTGGCCGTCTCCCGGGCGGGCCTGCGGCTGGCCCTGGTCGCCGCCTGGCAGTACCTGTCCGCCCGGCAGCGGGCGGTGCTGATCCTGCGCGACGTGCTGGACTGGCCGGCCGCGGAGGTGGCCGGCCTGCTCGGCACCAGTACCGCGGCGGTGAACAGCGCGCTGCGCCGGGCCCGGGCCCAGCTGGCCGGCGTGCTGCCCGCGGAGAACGCGGTAGCCGAGCCGGCCGACCCGGCCCAGCGGGCCGTGCTCGACCAGTTCATGGCGGCGTTCGAGCACGCCGACGTGGCCGCGCTGGCCCGGCTGCTGCGGGCCGACGTGGCGCTGGAGATGCCGCCGCTGCTCACCTGGTTCGCCGGGCGGGACAACGTCCTCGGCTTCTATTCCGCGCAGCTGTTCACCGCCCCGGGCCGGTTCCGCCTGGTCGCGACGTCGGCCAACGGGCAGCCGGCGGCAGCCGGCTACTACCGGGACGGCAGCGGCCGCTGTCCGGCGCACGCCATCACGGTGCTCACCGTGACCGCGGCCGGCATCGCCCGGATCGACACGTTCCTGGACGCCGCCCTGTTCCCGAAGTTCGGCCTGCCCCAGCAGCTCCCGGCCGGGTAGCCCGCGCACCAGTCGTTACCCAGCGCGCGGCGATTCCCGGCCACCTGCCTGGTCTGCATATCCAGTGCCCCCATCCAGGGAGCGAACCGCAGCCCATCCAGGAGGACCAGCATGACCAGCACCGACATCGCGGGCCGGAGCGCCATCGTGACCGGCGCCAGCCGTGGCTTCGGCCGGGCCATCAGCAGCGCGCTCAGCAGAGCAGGCGCCCAGGTGACCGGCGTCGCCCGGGACCCGGCCCCGCTCGCCGACCTGGCCGCCGAGCTCGGCGGCTCGTTCACCCCGGTTCACGCCGACGCGGCCGACCCGGTGGTGGCGGGCCACCTCATCGACGTGTACCAGCCCACCGTCCTGGTGCTCAACGCGGGCGCCGCCCCGCTGAGCCGGCCTATCCAGAGGCACACCTGGCCGACGTTCAGCCGGAACTGGGAGGTTGACGTGCAGCACGCGTTCGGCTGGGTTCGCGAGGCGCTGCTCGCCCCGCTGTCGCCCGGCAGCGTGGTCATCACCATGTCCAGCGGGGCCGCGCTGCGCGGCTCGCCGCTGAGCGGCGGGTATGCCGGGGCCAAAGCCACCATCCGCTTCCTGGCCAGCTACGCTGCGGCCGAGTCGCAGCGCGCCGGGCTGGGCATCCGGTTCGTCTCCGTGCTGCCCCAGCTCACCCCGGCGACCCAGCTCGGTGCGGCCGCGGTGGCCGCCTACGCCGCCCGGCAGGGCACCGACGTAGCCGGCTACCTGGCCGCAGCCGGTCCCACGCTGACCGCCGAGCAGGTCGGCGGCGCGATCACCGGGCTGATCACCGGCCCGGGCCACGACCAGGACGCCTACCTGCTCACCGCCAGTGGCCTGAGCCCGCTCCTGGCGTAGGGGCAGTTCTCAGAACGCTATCGCCTGGAGTGCGGCCCGGAGGCTGGCCACCTCGGCCGCGGACAGCGCGACCAGGTGCTCCGCGAGCACTGCGCGGCCATCGGCCGGGACCCGGCGGAGATCACCCGGTCTATGCAGCTGATCGTCCGGTGTGATGAGCCGGATGCGGTCCCGGCCGCCCGGGACCAGTTGCTGGACCGGATCGGGGCGGGCGTCACGCACCTGGTGATCGCGGCCCTGCTCGGCGGCCGCCCGGTGCGGTGGGTGGCGGACGAGATCGTGTTCCCGGTGCTGGCCGAGGCCGGCCGGTGAAGGGGATGGGAGGTGGGCGGGACCCGCGGGTTAGCGCTTCCGGCCTACGCCGGCCCAGGCCATGGTCGGCGCGCTGGCCTCGTCGGCGCTGTCCGGCCGCCACCGCGGCAGCGGCACGACCCCGGGCTCGACCAGGTCCAGGCCAGCGAAGAACCGGGTCACCTGCCCGTAGTCACGGTAGGTCCGCTTCTGCGCCACGGTCTCGTTGAGGCTGGCCGCCATCCCGGCACTGGCCTCCGGCCGGATGTCCGAGGACGGGTGCGCGATGACCAGATAGCTGCCGCCCGGGACCGCCGACATGAACTCGGCCACCATGGCGGAGGGCCGGTCGGCATCGGGGATCAGGTGCAGCACCGAGGACAGCACGACCGCCACCGGCTGGCCCAGGTCCAGCGTCCGCGCCGCGCCGGCCAGCACCGTGCCGGTGTCCCGGATGTCGGCGTCCAGGAACCCGCAGGCCAGGTCGGCCCGCGGCCGGAGCGCCCGGGCGTGCGCCAGCACCATCGGGTCGTGGTCCACGTAGACCACCCGGCAGCCGGGCCGCAGCGCCTCAGCCATCTGGTGGAACGTCTCACCGGCCGGCAGCCCGGCGCCGAGGTCGAGGAACTGCCGGATCCCGCCGTCGAGGACCAGGAACCGGGTCACCCGGCGCCGCCACGGGCCGCCGGCCCGGATGGCTGCGGGCAGGCCAGGGAACGCGGCCACCGCCCGGTCGGCGGCGGCCCGGTCCGCGGCGAAGTGGTCCTTGCCGCCCTGCCAGTAGTTGTTCACCCGGGCCGAGGAGGCGACGGTCGTGTCCAGCTTCGGCGGCCCCGGGCCGTCCTCCGGGACGCCCGGCCGCATCCATGCCCTGTCGTCCCGCACGGGGCAGAGCCTAGTCGCTGCGGCTGAGCACCGTGGCGGCCATCCGGCGCAGCTCCACGCGGCGGATCTTCCCGGTGGCCGTGGTCGGGTACCCGTCGACGAACAGCACCTTGCGCGGGCGTTCATAAGCAGGGAGCCCGTCCCGGCAGAACTCGATCAGCTCGTCCCCGCCCACCTCGCGGCCGGCTTCCGTCATCACATAGGCGACCGGCTTCTCCAGCCCATCGGTGTCGCTGGCCGCCACCACTACCGCCTGGGCCACCGCTGGATGGGCCAGCAGCCGGGCTTCCACTTCGGCCGGGGACACCCACATGCCGCTCACCTTGAGCATGTCGCTGGTCCGGCCCAGGCAGACGTAGTACCCGTCGGGGTCGCGCAGGTAGGTGTCGCCGGTGCGCAGCCATTCACCCTGGAACACCTGGCGGGACGCGTCGTACCGGGACCAGTACCCGGTGGCGGCCGAGTCGCCGCGGACGTACAGCGTGCCCGGGGTGCCGGCCGGCACCGGCTGGCCGGCCTCATCGAGCAGCCGCAGCTCGTAGCCGGGCACGGCCACGCCAGTGCTGCCCGGCCGGACCTCCCCGGGCCGGTTGGACAGGAAGATGTGCAGCATCTCGGTCATCCCGATGCCGTCCAGGATGTCCACCCCGAAGTGCCCGGTCCACCTGGTGTACAGGCTGGCCGGCAGCGCCTCACCGGCCGAGGCGGCGAGCCGGACGCCGCGCAGCGCGTCGGCCGGCAGCCCAGCCCGGAGCATGTTGGCGAAGAACGTCGGGCCCGCGAAGAACAGGCTGGCGCCGTGTTTCTGCGCCGCGTCCGCGATGACGTCCGGGGTGGACCGGGCCGGCTCCAGCACGGCCGCGGCGCCCACCGAGAGCGGGAACAGCACCGAGTTGCCCAGGCCGTAGGCGAAGAACGCCTTAGCCGCGGACAGGCACCGGTCATCCGGCCGGATGCCGAGTACCTGGTGGCCGTACGTCTCGCAGACCACCGGGATGGCGCCGTGCCGGTGCATGGCGGCCTTGGCCCGGCCGGTGGTGCCCGACGTGTACAGCCAGAACGCTGGCGAGTCGGCGGTGGTCGGGTACACCGCCTGGCTGGCCGGCCCGGCGGCCAGCGCGCTGATCGCGTGCACCGGCACCGGGCTTTCCGGTACCGGGCCGTCGGCCAGGATCCCGGCCAGCCCGGGCGCGGTGGCGGCGGCCGCGGCCGCGGTCGCGGCGAACTCCGGCGTTACGGCCAGGAACCGGGCCCGGGAATCGGCCAGCAGGTCGGCCACGCCGTCCGCGTGCAGCATGGTGGACACCGGCACCGGGATCGCGCCCATCCGCATCGCGGCCAGGTAGACGGTGACGAACGGCGGCGAATCCGCCATCAGCATCAGCAGCCGCTGCTCCGGCTGCAGCCCGAGCGCGCGCAGCCCGGCCGCGGTCCGGCAGACCTGGTCGTGCAGCTGGGCGTAGCTCAGCTCCCCGGCCGCGCCGGCCAGCGCCACCCGCGGCCCGTCGCCCGCGGCGAGCCGCCGGTCGAGCAGGTACTCAGCGCAGTTGAACAGCTCCGACATCGCGGCCGCCTCCCGGTCCGGGCCAGATGGAATACCAGCCAGCGGCTGGGACAACCTTAGGCGAGATGCACGTAGTCGTAGTCGAATGGCTGGCCGTTGATGCCGTTGCGCGGCGGCGCGATCCAGGCCGCGATCCGGCCCCGCTCGCGCACCGGCTGCATGAGCGAGCGGACGTGCGTCTTGTCCACGTCGGTGGGCAGCCACTGGCCCCTGCCCTCGGCCCACTCGCCCGCGGTCAGCACGTCGCCGTCCGGGCTGGCCTCGATGCCGGCGAACGCGCCGACCCGGCGGTTGAACGCCGGGTGCGGCAGCGCGAGCCGGTGCGGCAGCCCGGCCCCGGCCAGGATCTTGTTCCACCGGTTCACCCCGCCCTGGCAGTCGGCGATGTACTCGCGGCGCAGGTCGGTGTTCAGCCCAGCCAGGGCGGACACCTCGGTCTGGCTTATCTGCCCATCTTCCAGCGCGTCGACCATGATCGCGTCGCCGGTGAGCTTGTGGTCGTCCTTGCGGCGCCCTTCCAGCCAGCGGCCCTTCAGCCCGGCCGTGTAGTAGTTGGCCACGTTGGTGGACGTCTCGCCGCCGAACAGGTCGAGCGACACCGAGTAGTGGAAGTTCAGGTACTTCTGGATCACCGGCAGCGGGATGGCGCCCCGCGCGGCCACCTCGTCGGTGTCGTTTTCCACCATCACCTGGGCGGTCCGCTCCACCACCCGGTCCACGCCGGTGGTGCCGACCATCATGTGGTGCGCCTCTTCCTTGAGCATGAACTCACAGGTGCGCGACAGCGGGTCGAACGCGGACTCCTTGAGCGTGCCGAGCTGGTACTTGCCGTCCCGGTCGGTGAAGTAGGTGAACATGTAGAACGACAGCCAGTCCGGGGTCTCCTCGTTGAACGCGCCCAGGATGCGCGGCGACTCCAGGCTGCCGGAGTTGCGGTGCAGCAGTTCTTCCGCCTCTTCCCGGCCTTCCCGGCCGAAGTAGGCGTGCAGCAGGTAGACCATGGCCCACAGGTGCCGGCCTTCCTCGACGTTGACCTGGAACAGGTTGCGCAGGTCGTACAGGCTGGGCGCGGTGGCGCCCAGGTTGCGCTGCTGCTCCACGCTGGCCGGCTCGGTGTCGCCCTGGATGACGATGAGCCGCCGCAGGTCGGCGCGGTACTCGCCGGGCACCTTCTGCCACGGCGGCTCACCCTTGTGCGCGCCGAAGCCGATCTGCCGGCCGGGGTCACGTTCGGCCAGGAAAATGCCCCACCGGTAGTCCTTCATGGCCACGTGCCCGAAGTGGGCCCAGCCCTCGCGGCCCACGTTGACCGCGGTGCGCAGGTAGACGTCCTGGGTGGGCAGCGTGGGCCCCATCGACTCCCACCAGTGCAGGAAGTTCGGCTGCCAGGACTCCAGCGCCCGCTGCAGCCGGCGGTCCTCACCCAGGCCGACGTTGTTGGGGATCTTCTCGGAGTAGTCGGATGCCGTGGTCATGGCCGGTCAGACTCGCTTTCGGTCGAAGTCGGCGCGCTGCCCGGTGCCGTACCTGCGCAGCGCGCCGTCGGGACCTGAGGCGTTCGGACGGTAGAAGATCCAGTTCTGCCAGGCGGTCAGCCGGCCGAAGATCTTGGTTTCCAGGGTTTCCGGGCCGGCGAACCGGTAGTTCGCCTCCAGCCCGGTCAGCGCGTCCGGGCTGAAGCTGGCCCGCTCCTCGACCGCGATCCGGATCTCCTCGTCCCAGTCGATGTCGTCCGGGGCGAACGTGACCAGGCCCAGCCGTTCGGCGTCCGCCGCGTCCAGCGGGTCGCCGGCCCGTTTCTCGGCCGCGGCCAGCCCGTCGGCGTCGCCGAGGAACCGGGTCTGCAGCCGGGTCAGCCCGTTGCCCATGGGCAGCGGGCCGAGGTTGGCCGGCCCGACCGTGATGGTGGCGGGCTCGGCGTCCGGGTCCGTCTCCTCGAACGCGCCGGCCAGCTGGTAGCTGCGGTCGGCGGCCAGGGCCAGTTCCAGCAGGCTGCCGGCGAAGCAGCTGCCCGGCTCGATCAGCGCGAGCAGGCTGCGGCTGGTCACGTCCAGCCGCTTGAGGGTCCGCTTGAGGTAGTGCAGGATCTCGCTGGCCAGCCAGTCGTCGCGGTGGTCCAGCAGCAGCTGGTCGTAGCCGAGGGCCAGTTCGGGGTCGCCGCTGGTGCGCAGCACCCAGGTGCCCAGCTCCAGCTCGTTGCTGCGCAGATCCAGGATCAGGTCGTCCAGCTCGCGGGTCATGGCCAGGGTCCAGAACCCGGCGCCCTGCTCGTGCACCGCGGCGATGCTGGCCGGCACGCGGCCGGCCGGCCCGCGGACGGTGATCTCGGCTACGCCGCCGCCGTGGTCCAGCCGGGCCGTCACGTACGTGTAGCGGATCTCCTGGCCAGTCCGGGTCTTGGCCAGCGGGGTCAGCTCGGTCCCGGCTGCCTCCCGGGCAGCCGGCCGGCCAGGCTGGGCGGCCAGCTCGCGGGCCCGCTCGGCCACGATCTCGGCCCACTGCCCGCGCGGTACGGCCTCGTCGACCAGCCGCCAGGCCACCGCCTTCTGGCCGGCCACGCCCTCGGATCTGGTGGCGAAGTAGTCGGCCAGGTCGCGCCGGACGTGCCGCTTGTCGGTCACCCGGGTCAGCCCGCCGGTCCCGGGCAGCACCCCGAGCAGCGGCAGCTCGGGCAGCGAGACCGCGGCCGCCCGGTCGTCGACCAGCATGATGTACTCGCAGGCCAGGGCCAGCTCGTAGCCGCCGCCGGACGCGGTCCCGTTCAGCGCGGCCAGGTAGGTCTGCCCGGAGCTGGCCGTGGCGTCCTCGATCCCGTTCCGCGTCTCGTTGGTGAACTTGCAGAAGTTCACCTTCCACGGGTGCGGGGCCGCGGCCAGCATGCGGATGTTCGCCCCGGCGCAGAACACCTTGTCCTTGCCGCTGGTCAGCACCACGGCCCGGACTTCAGGGTGCTCGAACCGGAGCCGCTGCACGGCGTCGTACAGCTCGATGTCCACGCCGAGGTCGTAGGAGTTCAGCTTCAGCTCGTAGCCGGGAACCAGGCCGCCCTGCTCGGCGACGTCCATGGTGAGCGTGGCGACCGGCCCGTCGCAGGCCAGCCGCCAGTGCTGGTACCGGGCAGGCTCGGTGCGGAATTCCACCTGGGGCAGCGGCCCAGGGCGCACGGCGCTGCCGCTGGCCTCACTGGTCATGTGGATCAGCCCTCCGGTCCAGGATACGCACCCCTGTCTATGTTCTACGTTCTTGAGTCAATTCGTCAACCATTCGTAGTATGTTGCCGGTCCCCGCGGCTCCCGATCACCGGCAAAGACCGACATTGCACGCGAGAGGAACGCTCACTCGCCCGCTTTGCCCGGTATGTCCGTACCGGGCACGTGCTATGTCGGAGTTTGTCGGCGCAGGCGGGCTCAGCGCAGGCGGGCTCAGCGCAGGCGGGCTCGGTCAGCTGGTCAGCCGACGTCGTTGAGCCGCTTCCACTCCAGCCGGGCGTCCGCCGCCCAGTGCTGCCGCCGGTCGGCAAACAGCTGGGCCGCGGCCAGCCCGCTCCACCGGGCGGGCAGCAGTTCCCGGGGCAGCACCGGGTCGATGGACGGGAACCGGCGCCAGGCGTGCACCAGCTCGATCAGCCGGGCCAGCGGGTCCCCCGGGGCGGCGGCCCGGAACTCGTCGATGAACCGCTGGTAGTGCTCCTCGATGGCGGCCAGATCCCAGGCGGTGGCGACCATGACCCGCACGTCGGCCAGCCCGGACCGGCGCGCCACGAACACGTGCGCCTCGCCGGCCAGGCCGGCCTCGCACAGCACGCCCACCGCCTCGGCCTCCCGCTCCGGATGCGGGCTGATCCACAGGCCCGCGCCCAGCGCGCCGAAACCGGCCCAGTTCAGCCTGGTACGTACCGCGTGCCGGGCCCGCCGGTCACTGTCCGGGACCCGGGCGTAGATCAGCAGCCAGCGGCCGTCCCAGTGCTCGGCCGGCCCGGTGAACGAGTAGATCCGCTCGGCCCCGTCGGTGAGCAGCTGGCTGGCGCTGCCGGTGAGCCGCCACCGGGTCCGGCGGCCCAGCTTCTGGGCATCCAGCCAGCCGGCCGCGGCGGTGCGCATCAACGCCTGCCGGGTCGCCTTCTCCTCGACGCCGAGCCGGCCCAGCGCGTCCAGCACGGCCGACGTCCAGGCGGTGCCGTCGCTGGTCAGCACGCACTCGCCGAGCAGGGTGAGCAGCAGGCCGCGGGCACTGGGCGCGCCGGCCGCGTGCCGCCGGGACAAGGCGGGCACCGGCGTGGGCGCCGGTGCTGCGCTGCCCGCCATGACGACCTTCCGGGTGCCGGCCACGGCGGCGCGCGCCGCCCTGTGTCAGTGCAGGCTATCAACCACGGACCCGGCCGCCGGCCAGCCGCGGCCGGCCGTGGCCCAGCGCGGGCCCACCGTCCCGGGCCTGACGACCTGAACGTGACGCCACTGGACGTAACGCCACCTAGGGCAGGGCGGGAACCGGACCGGGGCGGTCCTGCGCGGCCAGGCTCAGGCCAGGCCGGCGGATACGGCCGCCGGGCGCGTTAGCAGCCTGGCTGGCCGGGTAGTGGAGGCGCGCCCGGGCCAGCTGCCCGGGGTGAGGAGGCAGCGCCGTGACGGATCCCGTGGCCGAGAACCGGCCGCAAGACGCTCCGGACACGCCCACCGGGCTTGGCCGCGGGGGCTGGGCGGCGGCCGCCCGCCGGACGGCCCGCGAGTTCAAGGAGGACAACCTGCGGGACTGGGCCGCGGCGCTGACCTACTACGGCATCCAGTCCATCTTCCCCGGCCTGCTCGTCCTGGTGTCGCTGCTCGGCCTGATCGGCAAGTCCGCCACTCGGCCGTTCGTCACCGGCCTGGCCAAGATCGCCCCGGCCAGCGTGCGGAGCATCCTGCTGCACGCCATCGCCCACTTGCAGGCCGACCACGCCGCCGCGGGGATCCTGACCGTGGCGAGCATCGTGCTCGGGCTGTGGTCCGCGTCCAACTACGTGGCCGGGTTCATGCGCGCCTCGAACGCCATCTACGACGTGCCGGAGGGACGGCCGGCCTGGAAGACGTACCCGGTCCGGCTGGGCGTCACGGTGGCCGTCCTGGTGCTGCTCGTGGCCTCGGTGCTGATCGTGGTGGTGACCGGCAGCCTGGCCCGCCGGGTGGGGAACGGGCTGGGGATCGGGTCCACCGCGGTGACCGCGTGGGACATCGCCAAGTGGCCCGTGCTGCTGATCCTGGTCAGCATCATGTTCGCCATCCTGTACTGGGCCAGCCCGAACGCCCGGCAGAGCTTCCAGTGGGTCAGCCCGGGCGGCCTGCTGGCCGTCATCCTGTGGCTGCTCGCCTCCGGCGTGTTCGCGCTGTATGTGGGCAACTTCGCGCACTACAACAAGGTCTACGGCAGCCTCGGCGGCATCATCATCTTCCTGATCTGGATGTGGATCTCCAACATCGCCATCCTGTTCGGCGCGGAATTCAACGCGGAGCTGCTCCGCGGCCGGGCCATCGCAGCCGGCGCTCCGCCGGAACAGGAGCCCTATACCGCGCTGCGGGACACCCGCAAGCTGAGCAAGCCGCCACCGACCCCGGAACCGCGGAGGTAGCAATGACGCCCGGCTACCGGCCGGCCACGCCTGCGAGAGCACCGGGACGGTGACGCTGCCGCCGTCAGTGCGCAGCGTGACGGTCCAGCTGACCAGGCCGGCCGGCTAACCGGGCAGCATCCGCGGCAGCCCGAACCGCGCCATCACGCCGGTCTCGAACCGGGTCAGCGCGCTCATCTGGTGACCGGCCAGGGTGGCCACCAGCAGACCGTTGGCCCGGGCCACCCCGGCCTGCGGGTCGCGGCCATACACCCCGAACGCGGGCTGCCCGTTGGCCCGGGCCGGCACCAGCCGGTAGCTGCGGCCCTGCCAGACCGCGGCGAAGAAGCGCCGCACCGGCTCACGGCCCTGGTACTCGAGCGGGAGCGGCGGCATGCGCAGCCAGGCGTCCTCGGTCATCAGGGCCACGATGCCGGCCACGTCGCCGCTCTCGAACGCCCGGGTGAACCTGGTCACCAGGTCCTGTTCTTCCGCCGAGCCGGGCGCCGGGGCGGGCGGCTGGCCCGCCGCCGTAGCCAGCCGCTGCCGGATGGTAGCCCGGGCCCGCTTGAGCGCGCTGGCCACCGACTCCTCGGTCGCATCCAGCAGTCCCGCCACGTCGCGGGCCGGGTAACCGAGCACGTCACGCAGGATGAGCACGGCCCGCTGCCGGGGCGGCAGCAGCTGCAGCGCGGTCACGAACGCGAGCGAGATGGCCTCGCTGGCCTCGTACCGGGCGTCCGGGCCGGGCGCGCGGTCGGCCAGCCCGTCCAGGGCGGTGTCCGGCAGCGGCTCCAGCCAGACCACCGCACCGAGCCGGGTGGGCTCCGGCGGGTCCCCCCGCGGCGGCTCCGACACGGCGGGCGGGCGGCGGCTGGCCGAGCGCAGCGCGTTCAGGCACCGGCTGGTAGCCACCCGGTACAGCCAGGTCCGGACCGAGGACCGGCCCTCGAACCCGGCGAAGCCGCGCCACGCGGCCAGCATCGTCTCCTGCAGCGCGTCCTCAGCGTCCTGCGCGGAGCCCAGCATCCGGTAGCAGTGCACCATCAGCTCGCGCTGATGCGGCTCGATGAGCTGCCCGAACGCCTCCCCGTCTCCCGCCCGTGCCCGCTCGATCAGATTTGCTGTCATAACGCCAGTACCTCGCTGGTCGGCTGCCTCCATCATCCGGTACTGACCCCGCCGGCCGGGGAAACCGGGCGGCGGGCAACCTGGCCGCGCTGGACGTGTCCCTGCCGGACGGGGCGGCCCGGCGGCTGGATGAGGTGAGCACCCTCGGGCTCGGCTTCCCGCATGACGAGCTGGAGTCGGCCCAGGGCGCCTGCCGCGGCCGGGTCAGCGAGCCGACCGGCCGCCGTCGGCCGTTTCCCCGGTAGCCGTGCGGCGGCCGCGGAGCACTTCGATCAGCGCCGCGTCGTCGAGCCGGCCCAGGCCCTGGTCGTGACCGGTGGCGTAGAGCCCGGCCGCGGCGGTGGCCAGCGGCGTGGCCGCCCCGGACTGGCCCGCCGCCGCGGCGACCAGGCCCATGTCCTTCACGAAGATGTCCAGCGCGCTGCGTACCTGGCCGAACTCGCCGGACACCATCCGGGCCCCGCGGTCGGAGAACATGAACGAGGCCGCGGCGCCGTCCCGCAGCACCTGCCAGCAGTCGGCGGCGCGCAGGCCGAGCGTCTCGGCGAAGGCCAGCGCCTCGGCGGCGGCCGCGATGTGCACGCCGCACAGCAGCTGGTTGACCAGTTTCATCCGCTGGCCATCGCCGGCCGCCGGGCCGACCAGCGGGGCGCTGCGGGCCAGCGCGCCCAGCACCGGCCGCACCCTGGCCACCGCCCCGGCCGGGCCGGACACCATGATCAGCAGGTCACCGGCGGCGGCCCGGGTCACGCCCCCGGACACCGGGGCGTCCACGACCGTGATCCCGCGGCCCGCCAGCTGGTCCGCCGCGGCCAGCACGGCCGCGGGCCCAACCGTGGCCATGATGAGCACGATCCGCCCGGCGGGCAGCGCGGCCGCCGCGCCATCCGGCCCGGACAGCACCTGGCCGAGCTGGCCCGGGGTGGCCACCATGACCGCGGCCAGGTCGGCGTCCCGCACCGCGCTGGCGATGCTGGCCGCGGGCCGTACCCCGTCCCGGGCCAGGGCCGCGGCGCGCTCCGGCACGATGTCGTACCCGTGCACCTGATGGCCGGAGCGGGCCAGCCGGGCCGCCATCGGCCCGCCCATCGCGCCCAGGCCCAGCCAGCCGATCCGCATCAGGCGTCCTCCCGTGCTCGGTTGAGGATGTCCACGACCTGGGCCAGCGTGCCGTCGTCCCCGACGTTGCCGGCGAATACCACGTAGGGCAGGCCGGCTGCGGCCGGCGCCGCCTCGGCCGGGTGGAACACCGAGATCAGCCCGGGGAACAGCTGGCCGGCCACCACCGCGCGGCGGATGCCCAGCCCCTGCACGGCGACGTCGTGCGAGGTGATGCCGCCCTTGGCGACGATCCAGCCGGGCCGGGGGCCCAGCGTGTCCCGGCCCCCGGTATCGCTGGCCACTATGTCCCTGACCACGGCGGCCAGCGCGGCGGACACGGTGCGGGCGATGGCCAGGCTGTCCGCCGGGTCCCGGCCCGCCACCACGGCCCGGCTGGTGTAGAGCAGCACGTCCGAGTGGCGCAGCGCGGCGGCGGCCTGGCGGGCGGTGGTGGCGGTCACGCCGGGCGCGCCGTCCAGCACGGCGGGCACGTTCAGCTCGATGCCGGCCGTGCCGCCGCGGGCCCGCAGCGCGGCCAGCTGCCGGCTGGTCCGGCCGACGTGCGAGCCGACCACGATGAGGCCCGGCTGCCCGGCCCGGCCCGCCCCGCCGGGCCACAGCCGCGCGCCGCGCAGCGGCGGCTGCGCGTCCTGGCCGGCCAGCGCCCGGACGAACGACGGCCCGGTGCGGAACAGGAACGCCTGGCCCGCCCGCTGCGCCAGCAGCACACCGTACGCGACCGTGTCCAGGTCGGAGTACTCGGTGGCGTTGACCACCACCCAGCCGCCGCCCGACACCCGGGCCAGCCGCCCGGCCACCTGGTCCGGGCCGCCGAGCCGGATGTCGTCCAGGCTGATGCTGGCCACCTGGTCCGGCCGGATCGCCCCGCTGCTCCGTTCCGCGATGAACTCGCGCAAGTCCGACGCGCGGTAGCCGAACACGGGATCCCGGGCGAACTCCGTCTCGCCCACCGCGACCAGGCCGGGGCCGGTCCGGGCCCAGTGGATGTCAGCCGCGGTGACCCGGCCCGCCTCGATGAACGCCGGGATCAGCAGCACCCCGTCGAAGCCGTGGCCCAGCACCTCGCGGCGGGCCGCCTGCACCGCCGCCACCTCGGCCAGCACGTGCCCGCGCAGCGTCGAGTCGCTGCGGCTGACCAGCTGGATGCGGGCGCCACGCCGCTGCGCCACCGCCAGCAGGTCGCGGGCGGCGCGGGCGGTCAGCCGGGCCGCGGCCGGGCCGTCCAGGCTGCGGGTGTTGGTCAGCACGAAACACGCGCCCGCCGGGCCAGCCAGCGCGGCCTGGTACGCGGCCTGCTCGAGCGCCGTCACCACCTCGAGGCCGTGCACGGCCTGCGAGCCGGTCGGGTCGTCGTCGAGCACGCCGAGCAGCAGCCCGTCCGCGGCGCGCAACGCCCGGACCGAGGCCCGGAGCGTGTGATCATCCGGGCGGGCCGGCGGGAGCCCGGCGAACACCGCCGGCGCGGCCGGCAGGCTGTCCCGCAGTGACGGCCCCCTTCCGCTGTCTGGCGGCCGATGATGGAGGGTGCGCGCTCACTGTAGAGGAACGGAGACGCCGTGACGAACGTCATGATCACTGGTGGGGCGGGATTCCTGGGCGCCCGGCTGGCCCGCGACCTGCTGGCCGCCGGCTCGCTCGCGGTGGCGGGCAGCGCACCGCGGCCGGTGCAGCGGCTGGTCCTGGCCGACCAGGCCCCGGTGCCCGCCGACCTGGCCGCGGACGAGCGGGTCAGCACGCTCCGCGGCGACCTGGCCGCGCTGCTGCGGCGCCGCGGCGCCGGCTGGGCCGCGCTCACCGGCGCGTCGGTCATCTTCCATCTGGCCGCCGCAGTCAGCGCGGAGTGCGAGGCCGACTTCGACCTCGGTATCCGGGCCAACCTGCGGGCCACCGAGGCGCTGCTGGCCGCGTGCCGCGCGGCCGGCACCCGCCCGGTGGTGGTGTTCGCCAGCTCGCTGGCCGTATTCGGCAGCTCCGCCGACCACCCGCTGCCCGCCGTGGTGGACGACCAGACCATGCCGAACCCGCAGACCAGCTACGGGGTGCAGAAGGTCATTGGCGAGCAGTTGCTGGCCGACTACACCCGCAAGGGCTTCCTGCGCGGCCGGGCCGTCCGGCTGATGACGGTGTGCGTGCGCCCGGGACGGCCCAACGCGGCCGCATCGGGGTTCCTGTCCGGCATCATCCGCGAGCCGCTGGCCGGGCAGCGCGCGGTGTGCCCGGTGGACCCGCACACCGAGGTGGCCCTGTCCTCCCCGGACCGAGCCCTGGCCGGGCTGTGCTGCGCGGCCGAAGCCTCGGGCGCCGCCTGGGGCGGCCGGAGCGCGGTCAACCTGCCCGCCCTCACCGTGACCGTGGGCGAGATGGTGGCCGCCCTGGAGCAGGCGGCCGGGCCGGCCACGGCCCTGCTCATCGACTGGGTGCCCGACCCGGGGGTGACCCGGATCGTGACCGGCTGGCCGGCCCGGTTCCGCACCGAGCGGGCGGCCAGCCTGGGCCTGCTGCCGGACCTGGACTTCGCCTCGGTCATCCGGGCCTACCGGGCCGAGACCCGCACCTGAGCGCCGCCGGACCGGGCCGACTGCGCCACCGCGGCCAGCACGCCCAGCCCGTGCCGCCCGGTGCGGAAGTCCGCGCACGGCGGCAGCCCGGTGATCCCGCACACCTGGTCCAGGAAGGCACGTGCCTGATAGCCGAACATGTCACCGGTGCCGTACCCGGCGCCCGCGGCGGCCATGGGCAGGCCGTCCCGGATGTACGGGTGCTGCGGGCCGGCCAGCACCCGGCGCGGGCCGTTGACGGCCGGGCGCGGCCCCGCCGTAGAGATGGTGAACTCGCCCATCCGGTGCAGGTCGAACGCGGCCGAGCCGGCCGTGCCGAACACCTCGAAGCCGAGCCCGTCGGGCTGGCCGTGCGCCACCCTGGACACCGAGAACGAGCCCACCGCACCGCTGGCGAACTGGCCGGTGAACACGGCGGCGTCCTCGTTCTGCACCGGGCCGGAGCGGCCGGTGTGCCCGGCCGGGCCGTGACCGGTGGTGCGGCCGGCCGGCACCGGCCGGCTGGTCAGGACGGTCCGCACCATGGCCCCGCCGACCCCGGTGAGCGGGCCGCACAGCTGCTCGGCCACGTCGACCAGGTGGCTGCCCAGATCGGCCAGCGCGCCGGAGCCGGTGCCACCCTGGTACCGCCAGCTGAGCGGCGTGGCCGGGTCCAGCGCGTAGTCCTCCCAGTACCGCCCGGTGAACTGGATGATCTCGCCGACCTCGCCATCGGCCACCAGCTCGCGCACCGCACTGATGGCCGGCGAGCGGCGGTAGACGTAGCCGACCGCGGCGACCAGGCCGGACGCTTCCGCGGCGGCCGTCATGGCCTGTGCGTCGGCGTACGAGGCGGCCAGCGGCTTCTCGCACAGCACGTGCTTCCCGGCCGCCAGCAGCCCGGCCACCATCTCCCGGTGCTGATGGTTGGCGGTGGCCACGCTGACCGCGTCGACGTCCGGTGCCGCGGCCACGTCGGCCCAGCCCGGCTCGGCCCTGGCGTACCCGTAACGGCGGGCGACGTCCGCGGCCCGCGCGCGGTCGGTGTCCGCCACCGCGACCAGCCGCACCTCCGGGCGGTCCAGGCCGAACAGGGTGGACGCGGTGCGGTAGGCCGCGGCGTGCGCCCGGCCAGCCAGGCCAGCGCCGATCACGGCCACCCCGGTTGACCCGCGGTCAGCCATAGAACCCCGGCCGACCCTTCATCACCACCGGGGTGCGCTGTCCCGAGCCGAGCGCGGCGAGCGCGGCCTGGGCCACCGCGGCAGCGGCGTAGCCGTCCCAGGAGGACGGCCCGCTGGCCTGCCCGCCGCGCACCGAGTTCACCCAGTCCTGGAGTTCGGCGTCGTAGGCCCGGGCGAACCGGGCCCGCCAGTCGGCGGGCACCGGCGCGCTGGCCGTGCCGCCGCTGCGCAGCACCGGTACGGCCGGGGCGGGCAGCGACACCGTCCCGGTCTCGCCGACCAGCTCGCACCGGATGTCGTAGCCGTACTGGCAGTTGACGAACAGCTCGACGTCGACGTGTACCCCGGCCGCGGTCTCCATGAGCAGGACCTGCGGGTCCTGCAGCTGGCTGGGCGCGTAACGGCTGCGCCGGGTGGCCAGCACGGACAGCGCGGTTACCTCATCCGCGAGCAGCCACCTGATCACGTCCATCTCGTGCACCGCCGAATCGGTGACCGGCATGTCGCTGGTGAACCAGGGCGGCGAGGCAGCGTTCCGGTGCACGCAGTGGGCCAGCAGCGGCGTGCCGATCAGGCCGTCCGCCACGGCCCGCTTCATGGCCTGGTAGCCCTCGTCGTACCGGCGCATGAACCCGACCTGGACCAGCCGGCGGCCGCCCGCCATCTCCGCCTCCACGATGCGCAGGCACGCCTCCGGGGTCGGGGCCAGCGGCTTCTCGCAGAACACCGGTTTCCCAGCCCCGATCGCGGCCAGCACGAACTCCTCGTGGCTGGGACCGGACGAGGTGACCAGCACCGCGTCGACCGACTCGGAGCCGATCACGTCGTGGCCGCCGGCCAGTGGCCGCGCGCCGGGCACCGACCGCGCGACCTGCCCGGCCCGGCCCGGGTCGGCGTCCGCTACCGCGGTCACCTGGGCCCCGGCCAGCACGCCGCTCAGCCGGCGGGCGTGCTCCTGCCCGATCATGCCCGCCCCGACGATGCCGACCCGGACCGTCATGGCCGCATCCCGGGCACGGACAGGCCGCAGCCGGCCAGGTAGTTCCTGGTCCGGGTGGCGATGGGCAGCGGCACGCCGGGGCCGCACGGGTAGAGGTCCTGTTCCACGATCACGAACAGCGGTGCACCCAGCCCGGCCAGCTCGCGGATCACCGCGGCCGGGTCGGGCACCCCGGCGGGGGGCTCCACGCACACCCCGCGCTGGACCGCCGCCCCGAACGACAGCCCTTCCGCGCGCACCTGGTCCAGCACGGCCGGGTCCATCTGCTTAAGGTGCACGTAACCGACGCGGTCGCCGTACCGCCGGATCAGGTCGAGGACGTCGCCGCCGGCGTAGGCCACGTGCCCGGTGTCCAGGCACAGCGATACCCAGCGCGGGTCGGTGCCGTCCAGGAACCGCTCGATCTCGGGTTGCGTCTGGACGTGCGTGTCCGCGTGCGGGTGCAGGCACAGCCGCACGTCATAGGCGTTAAGCAGGATCTGGCCCAGCTCGTCGGCGGCGGCGGTGAGCACCGCCCATTGCGCGGCGCTGAGCTGCGGCGGCTCGGTGAACGCGCCGGTCTTCTCGTCGCGGAACAGCGGCGGGATGAACACCAGGTGGTGCGCGCCCGCCGCGGCGGTCAGCGCGGCCACCCGGCGGGTGGCCGCGAGCATGCCCGCCCAGTCCTGCGGCCGGTGCAGCGCGCCGAACACGGTGCCGCCGGAGACCCGGAGGCCGCGCCGGGCCGCCTCCTCAGCCAGCCGGGCCGGGTCGGTCGGCAGGTAGCCATACGGGCCCAGCTCGAACCACTGGTACCCGGCCACCACCAGCTCATCCAGGAACCGGGAGTACGGGACCTGGCCATCGTCGGCCGGGAACCACACGCCCCACGAATCGGGGGCGCTGCCCAGGCACAGGTTGGCGGCCACCGGCGGCGCCGCGGCCGGCTGCGGCACGGCTGACATCATGCGCGTCCCTCCCGTCGCGGCCGCCCCGGGCCGGGATCAGCGGCCGGGAACTGACGCTGGCCGGCCTTGGCGGCCTGGTATGCCTTGCGGGCCTGGCCGGTGGCGTCCAGCCCGGACACCTCGGCCACCGGCACGTCCCACCACGCCTCGCTGGACGGCGCGGGCACCAGCGGGTCGGTCTCGATCTGCACCAGCACCGGGCCGGGATGCCGGCTGTCCCGGGCCTCACGCAGCGCGTCGCGGAAGTCCATGATCCGCTGCGCGCGCCACACCCGGGCCCCCAGGCTCTCCGCGTTGGCGGCCAGGTCGACCGGCAGCACTCCCCCGTCCAGCCGCCCGGTGGCCGGGTCACGGTACCGGTAGCGGGTGCCGAACCTGGCCGTCCCGACCGTCTCGGACAGCGCGCCGATCGAGGCGAAACCGTGGTTCTGCACCAGCACCACGATGAGCTTGATCCCCTCCTGCACAGCGGTGACCAGCTCGGCGCACATCATCAGGTAAGACCCGTCGCCGACCAGCACATACACGTCGCGGTCGGGCGCGGCCAGCTTGACCCCGAGTCCGCCCGCGATCTCGTAGCCCATGCACGAGTAGCCGTACTCGACGTGGTAGCCCTTGGCGTCCCGGGTGCGCCACAGCTTGTGCAGGTCGCCGGGCAGCGACCCGGCCGCGCCCAGCACCACGTCGCGCGGCCCGCAGACCTCGTTGACCACCCCGATCACCTCGGACTGCGCGGGCCTGGGCTGATGGCCCAGCGTGTACGCGCGGGTCACGGCCTGGTCCCAGTCCGCAGCCAGCTGAGCCGCCTGTTCCCGGTAACCGGGCGCGGTGGCCCAGCCAGCCAGGGCCTGGCGGAGCGCGCGCAGCCCCTCGCGGGCGTCCGCGGCGACCGCGGTGCCCGCCTGCTTGGCCGCGTCCGGCGCGGCCACGTTGACGTTGACGAACCGGGCCCCAGGCTCGGCGAACGCGGTCTGCGAGGCGGTGGTGAAGTCGGTGTAGCGGGTGCCGACGCCGATGATGACGTCGGCGCGGCGCGCCATCCGGTTGGCGGCGGTGGTCCCGGTGCTGCCGATAGCGCCCAGGGCCAGCGGGTGGTCGTAGCGCAGCGCACCCTTGCCCGCCTGCGTCTCGGCCACCGGGACGCCGGTGGCCTCCGCGAACTCCCGCAGTTCGCCAGTGGCGGCCGAGTAAATCACCCCGCCACCCGCCACGAGCAGCGGGCGGGCCGCAGACCGGATCACGGCCGCCGCGCGGTGCACCGCGGCCGGCTCGGGCGCCGGCCGGGCCACGGGCCAGACCCGCGGCGCGAACAGCTCCCCGGGCCAGCCGTACGCTTCGGCCTGCACGTCCTGCGGCAGGGCCAGGGTGACCGCGCCGGTCTGCGCCGGGTCGGTCAGCACCCGCATCGCCGCGAGCAGGGCGGACGGCAGCTGCTCGGGCCGCCAGATCCGGTCGAAGAACACCGACACCGGGCGCAGCGTGTCGTTGACCGACACGTCGTAGCCGGCCGGGTGCTCGAGTTCCTGCAGCACCGGCCGGGCGGGCCGGGTCGCGAACACGTCGCCGGGCAGCAGCAGCACCGGCAGCCGGTTGATGGTGGCCAGCGCCGCCCCGGTGACCATGTTGGTCGCGCCGGGCCCGACCGAGGACGTGCAGGCCCAGGTTTGCAGCCGGTCGCACATCCGCGCGTAGCCGGCCGCGGCGTGCACCATGGCCTGCTCGTTGCGGGCCAGGACGTAGCGCAGCCCGCCTGCTGCTGAGCCGGCTTCCAGCAGGGCCTGGCCGAGGCCGGCCAGGTTGCCGTGCCCGAAGATGCCGAAGCAGCCGGCGAACAGCGGGCGGCTAGCGCCGTCCCGCTCGCTGTGCTGCGCGGCCAGGAAGCGGACCACCGCCTGGGCCACGGTGAGCCTGGTCATGCCGGCCGCCCGGGCCGGCCAGGCTGGCGGGGCTGGCCAGGCTGGCGGGGCTGGCCAGGCTGGCGGGGCTGGCCGAACGGCAGCCGCGGGTCCGCCGGCTGCCCGGCCCAGCTGCCGCGTACCCAGGCGTGCGCCGGGTCGTCGCAGATCAGCCACGCCCGGTCCGGGCCCGGCCCGGCCATCACGTTGAGGTAGTACATGTCGTATCCCGGGGCCGCCATCGACGGGCCGTGCCAGCCGTGCGGGATCAGCACCACGTCCCCGGTGCGGACCTCGGCCAGCAGGTCGGCCGGCCGGTCCGCGGTGCCGTAGACACGCTGGAAGCCGGAGCCGGGCCGCGGCGCGCCGGACGGGCCGGGCGGCCCGGTCGCGATCTCGAAGTAGTAGATCTCCTCCAGCACCGTCTCCCCCGGGCGCTCCTGGTCATGCTTGTGCGGCGGGTACGACGACCAGTTGCCGGCCGGGGTGAGCACCTCGCAGGCGATCAGCCGCCGGGCCGGGAACGCGCCCGGCATGCAGAAGCCGTTCACCTGCCGGGAGCACGAGCCTGCCCCGCGCAGCTCGACCGGGACGCCGGCGGCGGCCCCGTACCGGGCCGGCCCCGCCGGGGTGGCCGCGGCCCGCCACCCCGGCCCGGCGGCGGCCGGGACCCACGCGCTGGGCAGCGCGAAGCGCCCGCCGTGCTCGCTTCCGATCGCGGCCACGGAGGCCGGCGGCAGGTAGGCGAAGTCGGTGACCCCGGCGAACACGCTGGGCCGGCCGGCCAGCTCGAAGCACTGGCTGGCGCAGTCCACCGTGGCCGAGCCGGCCAGCGGCAGCACCAGCATCTCCGCCGCCCCGGTGCTGAGTTCGCACCAGCCGCCCGCCGGGAGGTCGAGCACGCGCAGCCCGGCGTACGACCAGCCCGCCTGCCCGGGCGTCAGGCTGACCTGGTACCGGCCGTCGGCCAGCCGGCCGGCCGGCCAGTGCAGTGCGCTCTGCATGCTGCCCCCTGGGCGCGCCGGGGCCGGGGCGGCGGACGGGAGCCCCCGGCTCACCGCAGGCTCACCGCGGCATCCACCGCACCAGCCACGTCGTCGTCGGCGGGATACAGCAGTGACCGCCCCGCCACGATCCCTTTGACGTTAGGCAGTCGCGGCGCCTTCCGCCAGCCCGCGAACACCGCGTCCGGGCCGGCCGGCGCCTCACCGCCGGGCAGCAGCAGGGCAGCGAACCGCTGGCCGGCGAACCGCGGGTCAGCGGGCATCGGGCTGCCCGGCCAGGAGCTGGTCCACCTCGGCCGCGGTGGGCATGGCGTCGGCGCAGGCCAGCCGGGCCGCCACGATGGCGCCCGCGGCGTTGGCGAAGCGGACGGCCGGCCCGGTGTCCCAGCCGGCCAGCAGGCCGTGGCAGAGCGCGCCGCCGAACGCGTCGCCAGCGCCGAGGCCGTTGACCACGTCCACTGGAACCGGTGGCACCGCGGTCATCCCGGCGCGATCCGCGGCCAGCACCCCGTCCGGGCCCTGCTTGACCACGGCCAGGTCCACACCGTGGGCCAGCAGCGCCGCGGCTGCCCGCACCGGCTCCCGCTCGGCCACCGCGGTCTCGCACTCGTCCAGGTTGCCGACCGCGACCGTGGCGTGCTCCAGGGCAGCCTGCATCCAGCGCCTGGCCTCGGCCCGGGACGGCCAGAACACCGGCCGGTAGTCGAGGTCGAGCACGGTTATCCCGGCCCGGCCGCGGGCCCGCAGCGCGGCCAGCGTGGCCGACCGGCTGGGCTCGGCGGACAGCCCGGTGCCGGTCACCCAGAACACGCCAGCGGCCCGGACCGCAGCCAGGTCCAGCTCACCGGGCCGGACCTCCAGATCGGGCGCTTTCGGGTAGCGGTAGAAGTAGATCGGGAAATGGTCCGGCGGGAAGATCTCGCAGAACGTGACCGGGGTGGGCAGCCCGGGCACCGCGCTGACGAACCGGTCGTCCACGCCGAAGCCGCGCAGCGCCCGGTGGATGAACCGGCCGAATGGGTCGGCCCCGGTGCGGGTGATCACCGCGGAGTGGCGGCCCAGCCGGGCCGCGGCCACCGCCACGTTGGCGGCGCTGCCCCCGAGATACTTGCCGAACGTGGTCACGTCGGCCAGGCCGACCCCGGTCTGCAGCGGATAGAGGTCGACACCCACGCGCCCCATGGTCAGCACGTCCAGCGCCACCGGCGCGGCGGGGCCGGGCGGGCCCGGTGCGCTGGTGCTGCCCGGCCCGCCTGTCATGAGTGCTATGTAACGTCGCCGGCCCAAGCAGTGTCAATTCTTTGTCCTGACATACTGACTATATGGTCGGCAAGTGGGTCCTGGCCGATGTTTCGCCCAGGCAGACTGCCCTTTGCCTGGGCACGGGAGGCTGTACAGTAAGTCCTGTCATATTGACTAACTGCCCGCTGAGGTAAGGCAGGCTGCCGGTGTGGTCAACCCCTGGCTCGATCCCGCTCGACCGGACCAGCCCGGTCCCGCTGTACTTTCAGGTCGCCCAGCACCTGGAGCGCGCCATCGAGAGCGGCGAGCTCCCCCCGGGCGCCCAGCTGGAGAACGAGGTGCAGCTGGCCGAGCAGCTCGGCCTGTCCCGGCCCACCATCCGGCGCGCCATGCAGTACCTGGTGGACCGGGGCATGCTGGTCCGCAGGCGGGGCATCGGCACCCAGGTGGTGCAGGCCAAGGTGAAGCGGCCGGTCGAGTTGTCCAGTCTGTGGGACGACCTGGCCAGCAGCGGCCAGCAGCCGGCCACCACCGTGCTGGCCAATACCGCGGAGCAGGCGTCCGCCGAGGTGGCCCGCCAGCTTGGCGTGGCCGAGGGCACCCCGGTGACCGTGCTGGACCGGCTGCGCTTCGCCCGCGGCGAGCCGCTGGCCCGGCTGCGGAACTACCTGCCGCCCGGCCTGGTCCCCGGGCTGGCCGACGAGACGCTGCAGCGGCAGGGCCTCTACCAGCTGCTCCGCTCCGGCGGCGTGACGCTGCACGCGGCGGCGCAGACGATCGGCGCCCGGGTAGCCACCCCGGCCGAGGCCCGGCTGCTCGGTGAGACCAGGGGCGCGCCGCTGCTCACCATGGACCGCACGACCTACGACGACCGGGGCCGGGCCGTCGAGTACGGCAGACACATCTACCGCGCCTCGCGCTACTCCTTCGAGCTGGCGCTACTGGCCCGCTGAACGACGGGCTGAGCGGCGGGCTGAGCGGCGGGCTCGCCGGCCACCGCGGCCGGGCCGGGCCGCTCCGGGTCGGCGCGCAGCCGGGCGGTATAGATCGAGTACCCGTCGATCTTCCGGGCGATCACAGTGGCGGTGACCGTGGCCGCGATCATCGGGATCAGCAGCGAGAACCCGCCGTGGCTGAGTTCCAGGGTCAGGGCCAGCCCGGCCAGCGGCGCCTGCATGGCCGCGCCGAGCATGGCCGCGGCGCCGACCAGCGCGTACGCCCCCGCTGGCGAGCCGGGCCAGGCCAGGCTCCAGATGAGCCCGGCCGCCCCGCCCAGCACGGCCCCGGTGCTCAGCGTGGGCGTGAACAGCCCGCCGGATGCCCCGCTGCCCAGGCACAGGGCGGTGACCAGCGGCTTGAGCGCGAACAGGGCGAGCAGCAGGACCAGCCCGTCCCGGCCCAGGAACGCGTCGTGCGCCATGTCCTTCCCGTTGCCGAACAGCTGCGGGTAGGCCAGCCCGGCCAGGCCCAGGATGCCGAACGCCACTACGGGCGCGACGATGGCCACCTTGTTCCGGGCCTGATGGTGCGAAACCCAGCCGATCAGGCGGATGTAGCCGCTGGCGATCAGCCCGATCAGCGGCCCGGCGATCAGCGCCCAGGCCAGCAGCGGCGCGGTGCAGTGGTAGCCGGGCACGTCCAGGTAGGTGGCCCGGGCCGGCAGGAACAGCCAGCCGACCGCGGTGGCGATGGCCGAGCAGGCCAGCGCGGGCAGCACCACCGGCACGGTGACGCTGCCCAGCATGACCTCCGCCGTGAACAGAGCCCCGGCCAGCGGCACGTTGTACACCGCGGCCAGGCCGGCCCCGCCGCCGCAGGCCATCAGCAGCCGGCGCTGCGCCGGTGACAGCCGGGCCCAGCCGGCCAGCACGCTGGCCGACGCACCGCCCATCAGCTTGGGCGCGTTCTCCCGGCCGATCGACGCACCCATGCCGATGACCAGTTCGGAGAGGACCGAGGTGCCCAGCGAGCGGCGGAACGACAGGTGCGCCCGGCTGCCCCACACCACGTCGTCGAGCTCGGACTTCTCCCCCTTGGTGTACCGGCGGAGCAGGTACCAGCCGGCCCCGCCGACCGCGCCGGCGATCAGCAGCACAATGATCCGGCGCAGCCCGGGCGCGTGCCCGGCGGCCGCCTCCAGCGTGCCGCTGTGATAGCCGAACGCCAGGTGCTGCACGCTGAACAGGATGAACATCATCAGGATCCCGAACAGCCCGGCCGCGATCCCGGTCAGCGCGAGCATGGCCCAGAACACCGGGCTGAGCGCCGCGTCGCCGTCGCCGGTCACGTTGGGCTGCTCGGTGGCGCCGCGGCCGGACGGCAGCCGCCGGCTGATCAGCGGCGGCGGGACGCGCACCCGGCCGGCCGGGCGTGGCGGCACTCCGTCGGTGGCCCGGCCTGGCCCGGGAACCACCCCGGCGCCCCGCGCCACCCCGGCCGCGGCCGCGCTCAGCCGGGCAGCCGGCCCGCGCAACCTGGGTGCGGCCCAGCACCGCCTGGCCGCGGCAGGCCATACCATCGCGCTCCTTGGCGAGTCCACGGGTCCATCGGCCCAGGGCCGCCCGCAGGCCGGGGCCAGCAGTCAATTACTTCTGAAACAGAAGTATATCGGCTGCTTTCCCCTCGGCCCCACCCCAGGGGCCGTAACGCGTCAGCGCGGTGAGAAGGTGGCCGCCGGTGACCACCAACTCACCGCGCTCAGCGAAACGGCCGGGCGGGCGGCGCGGGCGGGCGGCCGATGGTGATGGGCCCGGGCTGGCCCAGGTCGGGGCCGACCGTGCTGAGCACCCAGCCGTCCCCGCCCGGCGACGGCGCCGCGGCCAGGCAGAACCGTCCCCAGCAGGTGCTCAGGCCCCGGATCCACACGTCGGCCAGCCAGCCGAACGGAAGTTCCGCCACCATGCCGTCCGCGTCCCCGGTGAGCTGGGGCGGCTGGCCTTCGGGGATCATGGTCAGCGTCACCCGCAGGTTCGGGCGGCCGGCCCAGGCCCGCAGCGCGGCGGTGACCCGCCCGGACAGTGCGGCGTGCAGCGCGGGCCGCGCCGCGATGACCGCCCCGGTCCGGGCGCCGGCCGGGCCGCGGAGCCGCTCCGCCCAGCTGGCGATGACCGTGGCCGCCAGCCGGTCGGGCAGCAGGCCGCCCAGGCTGATCAGCCCGGTCAGCTCATCTCCTGGCTCGTCCGGATGGCTGTGGGACAGCACGGCGATGCTCCCCGCCCGGTGCCGGGTCAGCCGGGCCAGCCGGGATGGCCGCGGGCCCCGGATGACCAGCGGATCGGCCGGGCCGCGGCTGGTCATGATCAGCACGCGCAGGTCAGCCGCGTGCCGCGCCAGGCGTCCAGCGCGTCCAGGCAGGGGCGGCCCTGCCCGGCCAGCGCGCCCAGGATCTGCTCGCCCTCGAGATCGGTGTGGTCCACGGCCCGCAGCTCCCCGGCCGCCCAGCGCAGCCGGTGCTTCCCGGCGCCGCAGTCCACCGTGACCTCGGCCGCGGGAAGGCCGGCCCACCACGGCCCGGTCACCGGGCCGCCGCCCGGCCCAGCGGGACCCGGATGACGGCCCGCTCGGTCACCGTGGTTGGCATGACGTCCAGACAGGTGGCCGTGGGATCCAGCGCGGGCCAGAACTCGACCTGGCCACCGCATCGCCCCGCGCCGGAATGCCAGTTGCCCGGCTGGCCCAGGTAGTGCCCGCCCCGGTCGTCCGCGGCCCACCAGACCAGGATGGGCTCGTCGACCCGGCTCAGGCCGGCCTGCCAGTGCGGCAGGCTGGGGGTGAGCTGCACCTCAACGGTGAACACGTCCGCCGCCGTCTGCACGGCCAGCACCGCCGCGGCCACCCCGCCGAACCGCGGCGTGGCCGCGCCCACCACGACCAGGCCGTCCCGCCCGGTACTCCGCCCGCTGGCCGCCAGCAGCGAGCGCCACGGCTCCGGCAGCTTACCTCCCGCCGGGCCGCCGCCGGCGCTGCCGGAGTGCTGCTGCAGCACGGCCCGCGCGTCCGCGATGACCGGGTCACCGGCCGCCAGCGCGCCGGCCGCGGTAAGCACCTCGATCGTGGCCTCCAGCGCCAGCGCCAGCGGCAGCCGGGCCTCGAATTCACCCGTCCACTCGGCACCGTCGCGGCCACCGGAGAACACCGCGCTCGCCGTGGTCCCCTGGTCATCGGTGAGGGTGAGCTGCCCGGGCAGTCCCGGCCCGACCAGATGGTGGCCGGAGTAGCCGCCCCGGGCACCCGGGCCGCGCGATCCGGCCAGCCGGGCCATCGTGTGCGACGGCCGGCCCTGGCCGTGCGGCGCCGGCCGGGCCGGGAGCATCGTCACGTGCAGCACGGTCGCCTCATCGCTGAGCACGGCGTAGCTGACCCGCAACTCCCCCCACGGCTGGCCGATCACCCGGCCGCAGGCCACGGCGCGGAACCGGCCCAGCGCGGGCGGCGCCGGGCCGGCTGAGCCAGCCGTCAGCCGAAGCCGGTACGTCCGCAAATACGGCTCCTCGCCCCGCCGCCAACAGCGGGCCAGGTGGTAGTCGTCCACGATCGCCTGCGCCTGGTCCGCGGCCAGCGCGCCCACCGCCACCAGCGCGTGCCCGGCCGAATCCAGCGGGGACTCCCACGGTCCGCCCTGGCCGGGACGGTGGTCCAGCAGCATCGTTTCGCCGGCCAGCCGCAGGTACAGTTCCGCATCGAGCTCGGCCATCCTGTCATGCTCCCACGCCGGGCCGGGCCGGCCTGCGGGTCAGCCCGGGGGCTGGCTGTCCCGCAGCTCGCGCCAGCCTTCGGGGCTGATCGAGTAGTTGCGGACGCTGCCCCCGACGAACCACCGCCAGGCGGCCGGCCCGGCCAGGGTGGCCACCGCAGCCATGGCCACCGGGACCCCGGCCAGCGGATCCCCGGCCAGCGGGGTCAGCTCCTCGGCACTGCCCTGGTAGGCGCCGGCCTGCCGGACGGCCGCCAGCAGCTCGGCGGCCACCGGCCCGCGGCGGCCGGTGCGCTGCGCGGCGCCCAGTATGGCCAGCAGCAGCTGGTGGGTCAGCACGCCGTCCCGGCCGGCCGGCTGCGGCGCCGGCGTGCCGCCGCGGGCCAGTTCGAGAAGCGGGCCGACCAGATCGGTCCCGGCCCGCCGCGCGTTGGCCGGCTCGACCAGGCGGGGGTTGACGTCGATGTAGCGCAGTTCTTGACCGGTGGTGATGGCATCGGCCGCCAGCGCGCCGTGCCAGCCGAGGTGGCGGCCGAGGCGCTGCAGATCCTCGCGGGCGGCACGCAGCGGGTGGCTGCGCTTATGGCTCGCCCCGCCGCCCGCGCCCTCGCGGAGCCGCACGGTGGCGTGCCAGGCGATCAGCTCCCGGGCGGCGAACACGCCCTGCACCATGAGCAGCGGCCCGGCCGCCGGCACCTGGGCCAGCAGGCCGCCGATGCGGAACGCCCCGGCGTCCGCCGCCGCCGACACCGCCCGGGCGGCTTCGGCCCGGTCGCTGACCCGGTGCACGCCGCTGGCCGCGGTGCCGATCGGCAGCTTGAAGAACACCGGGAACCGGTCCCATGCGGCGGCTTCCTGCGGAGTGCGCAGCACGGTGCTCTCCGGCTGCGGCAGCCCGGCCGCGGCCAGCGTCGCAGCGGCCGAGATCTTGTCCTGTACCTGGGCCAGCGCGGCGAACGGGGGCACCACGGTGCGCACCCCGGCCTGCTCCAGCAGGCTGGCCCGGGCGGCCAGCACCGCCACCTGCTCCTGGGTGGGCAGCAGCACATCGATGCGCGCGTCCCGGTACACGCGCAGTGCCGCCCCCAGCCATGGCAGCGGCCCCGCGCCGTACGGCGGGACGCGCCACACCCGGCGGACCCGGCGGGTGAACCGGGCCAGGCAGATCGGGTCCGGGGATAGCACGTGCACGGCGTGGCCGCCGTCAGCGAGCTGGCTAGCGGTCTGGCGGGCGGTGAGGCCGGACCCGTCGCTCAGGAGTACGCGCATGGTCGTGCGCGATGGTACCGCCGGCTCGCCGCCGCGTCCTGCGCGCTACTCGTGCTAGTAGTGGACGGCACGTCCAGGGGACAGGAGACAGTCATGGAGCTAGGCCTGCGCGGCCGCCGCGCGGTGATCACCGGGGGCAGCCGGGGCATCGGGTTCGCGGTCGCCGAGGCGCTGGCCGCCGAAGGCGTGGCGGTCGGCCTGATCGCCCGGGATGCCAGCGGCCTGGCCGACGCGGCGGACCGGCTGGGGCCCCGCGGGGTGCCGGTGGCCACCGCGGTGGCCGACGTCATGGACCCGGCGGCGCTGCACGCGGCGGTGGACGACATCGCCGGGCAGCTCGGCGGCCTGGACCGGCTGGTCGCGAACGCCGGCGGCACGATCGGCACCGGCAACCTGACCAGCGCCGGGCCAGGCGAATTCACTGGGACGTTCGCGCTGAACTGCGGGCACGCCGCGGAGCTGATCCGCGCCGGGCTGGCTCACCTGCGCGCGGCGGGCGGCGGCGCGGTCGTCATCGTCTCGTCGATCACCGGCCTCCGCCCGGCCCCGCGCACCGCCTACGCGGCGGCCAAAGCCGCAGAGATCCAGCTGGCCGCGACCGCCGCGCAGGAACTCGCCCCGGACCGTATCCGGGTCAACGCGGTCAGCCCCGGATCGATCATGTTTCCCGGCGGCTCGTGGGATGCGTTCCGCCGGGACAACCCCGAGGACTTCGCCACATTCCTGGCCACCCAGTTCCCGTTCGGCCGGCTGGGCCACCTGGAGGAGGTGGCCGACGTGGTGACGTTCCTGCTGTCCGACCGGGCTTCGTGGGTCACCGGCAGCAATATCGTCGTGGACGGCGGGCAGCGCTACCCGAGCGCCCGCCAGTTCAGCTGACCGGGCCGGGCATCCCGGTGACCGGGGCACGCCCCGGCGGCGCGCTGGCCCAGCTGGTGGCCGGGCCGCCCCCGGTGACTCTGCGGCTGGCCCGGGAGCCGGACCAGCCGCCATTATCAGCCTGCTGGCCGCGGGCCAGCTAGGCGGGTCGAAGTGGTCCGGGTGCACCGGGGCTGCCGGGGCCACGGCCTGGGCGCGGCCATGCTCGGCTGGGCCACCGGCGAAGCACGCCAGCGTGGCTGCGCCCTGGTCCAGCTGACCACGGACAAATCCCGCGGCGACGCGCACCGCTGCTACGGGCGGCCCGGCTTTGCCGCCTCGCACGAGGGCATGAAACCTGGCTTCGGCCAAACTAGTGCGCACTTGGGCTGTCGGGCTCGTTGACCACCGTCAGCTCGTTGTTCGGCGGGTCGGGCTGCTTGGCGGGTTGCGGTCCACGACGTAGCGGTGCGGGCACAGTCGTGGCCGATGCGGCGGGCGACGAACTGCTCACGGATCTCGCTTGGGCGGCCGGGGCGCTCCTGCTCGTACTCGTGGGCGTAGCCCGAGGCCTCATCGTCTTACTCCTGACGTCGGGCGGTGCCCGGGTGGCAATCGCTCTCAGGAGTCAGGTGTGCGCAGGAACCCGATGCGCGGAGAACGTCAGGTGCCTGATAAATTTGTCAGGTGCCAGACAAACAGACGCGGGTGGATCGCGAGTCGGCGGCGATGGCTGCCAAGCAGTTCGTGCTTGCTAACCGCACGGCGATGGAGGCGATCCTTCGACCGCACGGCCTGGGCGGCACGCAGTGGTGGGTCCTCTCGCAGCTCGCCACCGGTGACGCTGTACGGCAGCGTGATCTTGCCGGAGCGCTCAATGTCGAGCGAGCCACCGCGAGCGAGCTCGTCCTGACGCTGGTCCGCAAGGGGCTCGTTGAACAGACGCCGGACCCCGGCGACCTGCGCCAGAAGCTGCTGCATCTGACCGATGCCGGCGAGCAGTTGTGGGCGAGCCTGCCCGACCCCCTGGAGAGGCTCTACGACATCGCGTTCGAGGGCACCTCCGCCACAGACCTGACGACCATTGCCCGCGTCCTGTCGGCCGCCACCGAGCAACTTCTTGCGACACGAAACGAAAGAACATCCCTATGACAGTGCTGATCACCGGGGCCACCGGACTCGTTGGACCCCGCCTCCTGCCACGACTCGTCGCAGCGGGCATCTCCTGCCGCGCGCTCGTCCGCCCCGGGCGCGTCCTGCCCGACGGTGTCGAACGAGCAGAGGGCGACCTGGACGACCTCGCATCACTCGAACAGGCAGCCTACGGCGTCTCGGCCGTCGTGCACCTTGCTGCGCTCTTCCGCACGCGGGACGAGGACGCGATCTGGCAGGTCAACCACCATGGCACAAAGAACCTGATCGCCGCAGTACAGAAGGTCGCGCCGGCCGCGCGGTTCGTCATGGCCAGCACCAGCAACGTGTATCCCGCCGACCTCGACCACCCAGCGCGCGAGGACGACCCGACCACGACCGCCAATGCGTACGCCGCCAGCAAGGTCGCGGCCGAGGCTGAGCTGCGGACGAGTGGCTTGGCCTGGGCGGTGCTGAGGTTTCCCTTCATCTACGGCGACGGCGACGGCCACCTGCACGACACCGTCGCGCTGCTGGCGCAGATGGGTGCCCATCCCGCGCAACGCTTCAGTGTGCTTCACCACGAGGATCTCGCCACGGCGGTCCAACTTGCACTGGCGGGCGCCTTGGACGGGCACATCGTCAACATCTGCGCCGACGCTCCCGTGTCGGTCTTCGAGATGGCCCAGTTGGCTGGAACGTCCTTTGACCCCTCGTCTCAACCGTTGGCGAACCCTTGGCAAGGTCAGGTCGACGCATCCTTGGCAGCGCAGTTCGGCTTCGCCCCTCGCGTTCTCACCGCAGCCCAAGCTGGCCGGGAGCAGCGTCTCTAACGACGTCGCAGCTCCGCCTCCACGTTGGCCCGCTCAGCGCGTAGCCGGCCAGCCTCCTTGCGATCTGCCGGCGTTGATCGCTTCGATCTGGAACAGCTGGTAGTAGGCGCCGATGACGGACTCGGCGGTCACCGGCGTGCCGTCGGGACACGCGCGCAGGTTGGTGATGTAGCCCTTGAGGCCGGCCAGGGTCCTGGCTTTGGCTTCCAGCTCGCGGTTGATCGTCTTGGTGCCGCCGGTCAGCTGCACGAACCGGTTGCGCTTGACCGGGGTCTTGCCGGCCACGGCTTTCTCGGCCTTGGCGATCTGCTCGTCGATCCCGCGCAGGGTGCGGCGGGCCCGGTCAGCCTTGTACTGGTAGTAGATGATCTGGTCGCGGCGGCCGCCGTTCGGCCCGGCGGGCCAGGGCTGGGTGAAGATGTGCCCGTCGGGGATCTGCTCGCCGGGGTCCTCGCGCCGCCACCGCTTCACCACATACGGCTCGTAGGGGATCTTCGCGCCGAGGATGAACGACAGGCCCGCGGCCTCGATCTGCTTCTGGTTTGCCTCAGACACCATGCCCGCGTCGGCGACGGCGGTGACGTCGGGCAGCTGGTGCGGGGCCATGAACGATTTGATGACCGGCAGCATCGTCTTGGTCTCGGCCTTATTCCCTTCGAACGCGGACACCATGAGCGGGAGCCCGGCCTGTCGGTGAGCAGGCCGATGGTGATCTGCGGTTCCATACTCCGCTCCCTGGAGAACCCGCTCTCCCGCAACCCGTCCCCAGCGTCGGTCTCGAAGTACAAGGTCGAGCAGTCGTATAGCACCAGGCTGGCCGGGCCCAGCCAGGCGTGCGAGGCGCACCCAGCGGAGATCTCCTGCCGCCAGGAATCTTTCGCGAACACGCGCAGCCGCCGGGTCACAGTCCGGTACGGAGCCGGCCTCACGCCTGCTTCCTCCAGCACCCGCAGCGAGTCGAGCTTGCTCACCGGCTCGATGATCCGCGCGGCCACCAGCTGGAAGAACACCTCATCACTGCCCGTGGCCCGGTCCAGACCCAGCACCTGGTGGGCACGCTGCAGCGCCTCCCGCAGGCAGCCCATCCGCGACGAGGTAATCGGCAGCGGCCCGCCCGGCGCTCCGGTATCCAGACCCAGATCGAGCACGCCCTGCCCAGCGGCCAGCCGCTGCCGCGCGCAGCAGTCTTCAAAAGCTCCAGCTCGACCTCATCGTGGGCCGAGCCGATGTGCTCGATATCCCGCGACCCCCGACGCGAGGAGTAGACGATCTGCACCGCCGTCGCGCCCGACGACGTCTTCACCGTCCGCAGGTAGGGGGACACCAGGCCACGATAGGCCGCTCCAAGTGCACACTTCAGCATCACTCACAACGAACCCCCAGGTCACAGCCCCGCGACCAAGATCAACTCTCGAAAGTGGCCGAAGTCAGGTACGGGCGGCCCGGCTTTGCCGCCTCGCACGAGGGCATGAAACGTTCCCGCGCAGCGCCCGGGCGGCGCTGCGCGGGCCGGGCCGGCACGATGATCGTGGCGGCCGGCCGGGCGGCCGGCCCGGCCGCGCCGGTGCCAGCCGCACCGCCCGCGTCCGGCAGGCCGAGTACCTGGCAGCGGCGCAGCCCGTGCCGCACCCACAGCGCGGCCGTCCACGCGCACAGCAGCGCGTCGATCAGGTCCTCACGGTGCTTGTACGCGGCGTCGCCGAGCGGTGACGGCTCCGCGGGCAGCCGCCGGGTGACCGGGCTGGAGTCCAGCCGCAGCGGCGGGTCGGCGCTGGCCAGCCCGCCGAGCCGGCGGATCAGCTCATCGCAGTTGGCCGCCCGCTGGTGGCGCCACTCGGCGCTGGGCAGTGACCGCGGCTTGCGCTTGTACCGGGGCCGCTCCCGGTCGTAGCCGAGTTCGGCCGCACCAACCAGGGTACAGAACGGGTAGCTCTCCGACAGCACCTGCCCGCCGGCCGGCGGCCCGCCGCTGCCGTCGGAGTACCGCCAGCCGGCCTGCTCGGCCACGCTGAGCAGCCGGACGCCGGCCAGCCGCGGCGAGCGTGTATTGGTGCTGTGCGCGCTGACCTTCCACGCGCCGTACCGCTGGCCGACCTGGGTCTCGCACAACCGCTGGCCGGCCGGGTTGCGCACGATCAGCGACGCGTCCACGAACATCACCGCGCCCGCGCCGCCCGCCGCGGCCTGCGCCCAGGCCAGGGTGCCCGGCACCCCTCGGGTCCAGCCGGCTTCCAGGACGCGGCCCGCCGGGTCGAGCGCGGCCACTCCGGTCTCGTTGGGCGGGAGATCGCTGCGGCTCTCCCGCCAGGCCAGGTCCACGCCCAGGAAGCGGGTCACTGCCATCCCGCGAATCTTACGTGCTCCCGGCCCGGCGGCGGGCTCGCTAAAGTGGCCGGGTGACCCGCCGGTTCGACACCATCCGCACCGAGCGGCTGGTGCTGCGGCGCTGGCGGGACTCGGACCGGGCGCCGTTCGCCGCCCTGAACGCGGACCCCGAGGTCATGCGCTACTTCCCGGCCACCCTGGACCGCGTGGCGAGCGATTCCCTGGTCAACGTCATCGAGGCCCGCTTCGACCACCAGGGGTTCGGGCTATGGGCCCTGGAGGTGCCCGGCATCGCGGAGTTCATCGGGTTCACCGGCCTCAACCCGATGCCCAGCGGCGTGCCCGGCGCGGGCGGCATGGAGATCGGCTGGCGGCTGGCCCGGGCGGCCTGGCATCAGGGCTACGCCACCGAGGCGGCCACCATGGCGGTGGACGTCGCGTTCAACGGCGCCGGCCTGGCCGAGCTGTGGTCGATGACGGCCACGGTGAACGAGCCGTCCCAGGCGGTGATGCGCCGGCTGGGCATGACCCAGTCCGGCTACTTCGATCATCCGGCCATCGAGCCCGGCCACCCGGTCCGCCGCCACGTGCTCTACCGGCTGCCCCGGCCCATCAGGGAGGATGGCCGGGCGGTGCCCGGCCGGCCAGCTACCCCCCCGGGAGCGTGAGGCTGACCAGGGCCTGGCGGACGCTGGCGATCCGGTCCGCATCCCAGGTCACCGCGGGATCGGGCTCCAGCAGGCTCGCGGCGATGCTGCCCAGGCCCAGCGCGGGCAGCGACCACTCGTCGGTGCCCGCCGCGCCGAACGGGCTCGCCGCCACCCGCTGCGCGGCGATCTCGGGCATGGACAGGGCCAGCACGACCAGCCCGCGCATGGCCCCGGAGAGCAGGGTGGCCAGGGTGCCGAACGTGACTCCGGACTCCGGGCGCAGCCGGTAGCCGAACAGCGTGGCGAGCTGCTGCCAGGCGGTGGCGACCCGGGCCATCCGGTCCCGCTCGGACCGGGCCAGCTCGGCCTGCACCTGGTCGCGCAGCGCCCCGTCGGCCAGGCTGAGGAACGTGGCGTGCAGCGCGATGTACGTCCGCCAGGCCGGCGACCCGTACAGTGCCTCGAAGTCCAGCAGGGCCAGCTGGCGGATCAGCTCCAGCATCAGCCGGCGGCGCAGCTCCGGGGTGTCCAGCCGGCCCAGGTGCCCGGCCACCACCTGCCGCAGCAGGGCCAGCTCGTCGTACGCGACATCGGGGGTGGCGTCCTTGGCCAGCTCTTTCACCAGGTCGCTGAAGAACAGGTCCTTGTACGGCCAGCGCCGGTAGACCGCGCTCCGCGAGACGTCCGCGTCGCGGATGACATCCTCGAAGCTGATGTGATCCAGGCTTACCGTCAGCCCGGTGCGGTGCACCATGGCCACGGCCGCCCGCAGCATCCGCTGCTCAGTCTCCCGGTCGGTCAGCCGGCGCCCGCGCCGGGCCAGCCCGGTCGGCGCCTGCGCCCCGTCCCGCACCGCGCACCTGCCTCGCAGAAGGAACTCTATGTTTCAAGTTCGGTATCTGCCATACTAGCAGGCCGTCCCGGCTGGCGGCGGTGGCCGGGCGGCGTGGCGCCCGTGGCCGGGCGGGGCTCAGCGGTGGCCGGGCGGCGGGCTCAGCGGGAGCGGCGGGACGGGATGACCGCCCCGATCAGCCAGAGCACCGGGAAGATGAAGCCGATCAGGCCGAGGATCCAGTGCCCCTTGCGGAACGTCATGATGCACACGGTAAACAGCAGCACCACGTAGATGACCGACAGCAGTATCCAGCCCATTGCGCTCAGCTCCCCTCGGACCTTGCGGGCAGGTCCACGCCAGATGGCACCCGGGGCACCGGGCCGCCGTGACCAGTGTCGGCCAGTGCCGTCCCGGCCAGGCTCATCCGCGACGGATGAATGTCACGCCATGCCGGGACCAGCCGGCGGGTCGCCGTGCAGCGCGCGCAGGGACCGCGCGAACGTGTACAGCCGGCTGCGCGAGATCTCGTTCTGGTCCGGGGCGGCGCCGGGGGCCCGTTCCGCGTCCATGGCCGAGCGGACCCCCTGCAGCGCGGCGAGCACGTCGTCCACCCGGGCCCGGCTGTCCTCGTCCGGGGCCGTCTCGCGCAACCGGTACAGGGTCTGGGTCAGGTCATCGGCCCGGGACTGAATGTCTGCCCACCGGGCGCGGACCTGGTCGGCGGCGGGGCCGCCGGACCACTCCATGGACGCCATCGCGTCGTGCAGCGCCGAGCCGCGGGCGTACACATCGATGACGGCGGACCGCCAGCGGTCCGAGGTGGACGAGCGCCGGCTGGCCGAACGCGCGATCCAGACGAACGCGATCCCGGCCACCACCACCGCGGCCAGCAGCAGCCACAGCCAGCCGGGGGTGGATGACGTGCTGCTGGTTGACGTGGGCGACGGCGTCGGCGCGGCCGTGCTGGCCGGGGCCGTGGTGGCGGCCGGCGTGGTGGGGCTCGGCGTGGTCGGCTGCACGGTGGTGGGGCTCGCCACCGGGCTCGGCGTCACGGTCACCGCCGCACTGGTCGGCGCGCTGGTCGGCAGGCTGACACTGTGGCTGGGCGCCAGGCTGGAGATCACGTTCTTGACCGCGCTGCCGCACCCAGCCACCAGGCCACCCAGGATCAGGAACAGCACCGGAACCAGCACCACCCGAATGACGCGCCGCATGCTGACCCCTCCGCGCAGCTAATGGCCGGTTGCCCCCCGGCGGGCGTTCTGTCTAATGGCTAGTCCAGCAGGGTGAGCGGCCTCGTGGCTAGTCCAGCAGGGTGAACGGCGCGGCGGCCCATCCGCCGCGGGTGACCCGGCCCGGATTGGGACTTTAGACACTATGTTTCAAGTTTCATATTTGCGATCCTGGCGGCAGGCAGCGAGGAGCGAGGAAGGTGCGACATGACCGATCAAGCGCGGCTGCACGTCCGGGCGGGCAGCGCAGGCGGCCGCCCGGCCAGGAAGCGGCACTGGTGGCGGTGGATCGTGGCCGCCCTGGCCGGGCTGGTGGCGCTGATCGTGCTGGCGGCCGGGCTGATCATCAAGCTGAGCCCCGTGCCCCCGCCGCTGGCCCTGCCCACCGGGCGGCCCAGCGCCCCGGCCGGGCCGCTGAACGGGACCTGGGCGGTAGCCCCGGGCTCGGTAGCCGGGTTCCGGCTGGCCGAGTCGGCGATCGGGTTCAGCAACGACGTCGTCGGCCGGACCAGCGGCGTCACCGGCACCATCGTGATCGCCGGTGACCAGGCCGTCCGGGCGGTGCTGCACATCGCGCTGGCCGGCCTCCGGGTCAGCGGGAAGACCAAGCCCCAGCTCGCCAGCAGCCTGCACACCCGCCAGCACCCGGTGGCCATGTTCACCCTCACCCGCCCGGTCCTGCTCGGCCCGGCCCTCGCCGCGGGCACGGCGGTCCGGGTGCGCGCGGCGGGCCAGCTGACCATGAACGGCGCCACCCACCCGGCCGCGGTCTCGCTGGCCGCCCGCCGGGACGGTACCGTGCTGCAGGCCGCGGGCACGATCCCGGTCGGGCTGGCCGTCTGGGGCATCAGGGCGCCCGCCGGGTTCGGCGTCTTCGGCTCGCTGGCCAGCCACGGCGTAGCCGAGTTCGCCCTGATCCTGCACCGGGCCGGCTGACTACGATCAGGGTCATGATCACCGGTATGCACGCCATCATGTTCTCGCCGGACGCGGAGCGGGTCCGCGCGTTCTTCGCCGACGTGCTGCGGCTGCCCTCGGCCGACGCGGGCGGTGGCTGGCTCATCTTCGCGCTGCCCCCGGCCGAGCTGGCCGTGCACCCGGCCGACGGCCCGCCCCGGCACGAGCTGTACCTGATGTGCGATGACATCCACGCCACCCTGGCCGAGCTGCGGGACGCCGGGGCCGAGGTGGCCCGGGACGTCACCGATCAGCGCTGGGGCCTGCTGGCCGCGATCCGGCTGCCGGACGGCACCGAGTTCCCGATCTACCAGCCGCGGCATCCGTCGCCGCTGGAATGATCCCCGGCGGCGCCAGGTTGCCGGAGACATGACGACGGTGGGATTCATCGGCAGCGGGCACATCGGCGGCACAGTGGCGCGGCTCAGCGTGGCCGCGGGGCACCAGGTGGTGCTGAGTAATTCGCGGGGCCCGGAGACACTCCAGGATCTCGCCGCGGACCTCGGGCCGCTGGCCCGGGCCGCTACTGCGGCCGAGGCGGCGGCCGGGGACCTGGTAGTGGTCTCGGTCCCGGTACTGGCGTTCGGCAAGCTGCCCGCCGGCCCGCTGGCGGGCCGGGTGACCATGGACACGTGCAACTACTACCCGCAGCGCGACGGGCAGATCACCGAGCTGGACGACCGCTCGCTGACCAGCAGCGCGCTGCTGCAGCGGGATCTGCCGGGCGCCACGGTGGTGAAGGTGTTCAACAACATCTTCTACCGGCACCTGGAGTCGCTGGCCCGCCCGGCAGGTGACCCCAGCCGGTCGTTCCTGCCCATCGCGGGCGACGACGCGGCGGCCAAGTCGGCGGTGACCGGGTTCCTCGACTCGATCGGGTACGGCGCGGTCGACGCCGGCCCGCTCGCCGGCAGCTGGCGCCAGGAGCCGGGCACGCCGGTCTACGGCGAGCCGTACGGGCCGTTCGACAACCCGGACGGCACCCCGGCCAGCGCCGGCACCATCCGCGCCGCACTGGCCCGGGCCACCCGGTAGGCCACGGCACCAGCTCACCCCGGGCGCTTTACCTGCGCGGTAATTGCGGCCGCGCGCCGGGCTGGCCATCGTGACGGGCAGACCGGAAATCACCCGCACAGCCCGGGAGAAACATGCCCGCCTATGCCGTGGCCCACATGCACGAAGTCACCATGGGGCCGCCCATCGTGGAATACCTGCGGCGGATCGACGCCACCCTGGCACCGTTCGGCGGCCGGTTCATCGTGCACGGCGGCCAGGCCGAGGTGCTGGAGGGAAACTGGCCCGGCCACCTGATCGTGATCGAATTCCCCGGCCACGGCCGGGCCGCCGCCTGGTACCAGCCGGACGCCTACCAGGCCATCGCGGCGTTGCGCACCGGCCATTCCCGCAGCGACGTCATCCTGTCGACGGCGTCGGCCGCGGCCACCGGGCCACCGACATCCTCGGCGCAGCCCATTAGCTGGCCGGCCTTCCCACGGCCGGGCAGTTACCCGTCCAGCCGGAGAATGGTTTCCCCGATTTCCTGGTTCCGGCCCGGGGCGAACGACAGCTCGGTCCCGACCGGCGGTGAAGCCTGCTTTCTGCAGCACCCGCAGCGAGCCGGCGCTGTCGCTGGCCGCACGGGCGTACAGCGGCCGGGCCGGGACCAGGTCCAGGAGCAGGGCCAGCGCCTGGGTGGCGATGCCGCGGCCCCAGGCGGCCCGGTCGATCCAGTAGGTGACCTCGGTCTGGCTCCCGGCCGGGAAGCTGGCCGCGCTGCCTACGAGCTGGCCGTCGCAGGCCACCGCGCGCGACCACGGTCACGGCCCGGTCCCGGCTCCCGGTACGGCGGGCTGGCGGGCCGGGTGATTCCAGCGGCCACGGTGCACGATGTCGGCGGCCGGCCTGCGCCGGCTACTCAGGTCCCGCGGCGGTTCGCTGCTGTAGCCGACAGAAATCACTCCGATCGGGCTGTACTCGGATGGCACCCCGAACGCCGCGCGGAACGCACCGATCCGGTCTGCGGGCATGCCGAAGAAACACGCTCCCAGGCCGGCGTCCACCGCAGTCAGCAGCATGAGCAGCGAAGCGAAACCAGTGTCGATGTCCCAGTACGGAGCGGGCCACCACGCCTCGGACCGGTCCGTGAAGCCCTTGTCCGGCCGGGCGTAACGATCCAGGTAGGCGTCCTTGTTCGAGTGCGGGATGATCAGCAGCGGCGCGTCCACGCGGGCGGCGAACCAGTCCTCGGGATGCGCCTCGGGACGGACCGCGTCCCGGAACCGGCCGATGTCAGCCGGGTTATCCAGCACCAGGAAGCCCCAGCCCTGGGAGAAGCCGGCCGAGGGGGCCCGCAATCCGTTGCGCACGATGCGATCGACTACGTCCGGCGGAACCGGCCGGCCGGGCTGGTAACTGCGTACCATCCGGCGGCGGACAACGTCCTGGAATTCCATGCCAGCAACGTACCGCTGCGCTCACCAACCTCGATTCGTGGTGGCCGCCGAGCGCCCTGGTGTCGTCCCGGCCGAGATCGCCACTGGCCATTGCGTGGCGCTCAGCCACCCCCGGGAACTGGCTGGCAGGCTGGCCAGCCAGGCCACCACGCCTGGCACCCGGCGCTAAGCCAGCACCGCCAGGACGGGCGTATTCCCGCCGCCGCCCAGCCGGGGGATTGCGTCCGGCCATGTGCCAACCGCGTGACGTCGCCGGTGCACAGCCAACGATGCGTAACAACCCGATCTCTACGAGTCCATCTCGGCGGAAGGGCCAGTTTTGCCGGCCCGCATAGGCAGCAGCCCGGTAATCGTGCCATCGCCTGTTTCGGTCCGTGCGCTGAGCACCATGCCGTTAGCGAACAGCGCGGACGTCTACTCGCCGGGTGGGCAGCGCATGCTGGTGAACGTTATGCCGAGGCCGTCACGCCCGGCCCGGTGGGGGTAACGCCGCGACCACAGGTATGGCCGGAAAACTGGGCCGGCGCCGAGTGCCTGCAGCAGTTCACGCCAGCCGGGCCAGGTTCCCGGCCAGAACCCGTCGTGCCCGGCGGTGCGCGCCCACGCGATCCACTTCGCCGGGTGCTGCTCCAGGACCGGCCAGGCTCACGGGCCAACGCGGCCGGCCCGCTGGAAATGCGCACGGCCCGGCGGCGGCCAGCACGACTGTTCCAGGGCGCCGGCCGGGCCAGCGGAATAAATCATCCAGCAGGCGAATTTGCCGTGGTAAAGATAACGGATGAGCGGCGGCGTTGTGGTCAGGAAGGCACCGAATTCGACGGGTATGGTGCGCCTGATCTCCCCACGGTAGCGGAGGTTGAGATGGTCCAGAAAGTAAGCATCGCGCTGGAAGACGACCTCGATGGCGGCCCAGCGGTGGAAACGGTGCGATTCGGGCTCGGCGGCGCGGAGTACGAGATCGACCTGAGCAAGAAGAATGCCCGCGCGTTCCGGAAGCGGCTGTCGACGTTCGTCGAGCACGCCCGCAAGGCGGGACGGGCTCAGTCCCGCCGCGGGACACGCACGTCAGCTAGCCGGCAGCGCAGCGGGGACATCCGGGCCTGGGCTAAGGCCCAGGGAATGACGCTGAGCGAGCGCGGCCGTATCCCGGCCAGCATCGTTCAGCAGTATGAAGCGGCCAGGGGACACTGAAAGCCCCGTACTGCGCACGGCTGGCCGCCGCATCTGCTGACGGATCCATTGTCGTCAGCTTATGCTGCGCTCGGCAGAAGCGGCGCGGCTGGCTGCGCCGTGGGGCGCTGGCGTTGCGGCCAGCCGCGCCGTCCTCGCGCCTGCACGGCTGGCATCCGGGTCGCCAGTTCCTGGTCGGCGCCGGATCAGCGGTCACCCGGTGACCGAGCGCGGCCAGTACCCGGCGGGCCAGCCCGTGCCGCAGGCCGCGTCCAGGAGCTTCCCGGCGGGCCGGGCGTCCAGGATCTGGCGGACCAGCGGCTGCTCCAGCTCGATCAGCGGGTTTCCGGGCTGGCCGTAGGTGGCCGGCCGGACCGGTAACCGTCGGCCGGGCTCAGCTCGCCGACCTCGATTCCGGCCCCCAGCGCCGGGGCGGCGTGGTCCAGCAGGGCTGGGTCCCGGCCAGCCGGGCTTCGACAAATGCGCGGCCGTAGTGGTCCCCGGCATGGGCGCGCAGCAGCACGGCACCTTCCAGCCGCAGCAGGAAGGCCAGCGGATGCCGGAAAGCCATAACGGCAGACGGTAGCCCGGCCCGGCCGGGCTGGGCCAATGGTTTCCTGGGTGGCTCAGCCACCACCACGGCGGCTCCGCCGGCGCGCTAGCTGCTGGGCTGCGGCGCGGTGCAGTGGATGCTGGGGTTGACCCCCGCGTAGTTGAGCGGGCCAGCCAGGATGGTGACCGCGGTCGTGCTGGCCCGGCTGCAGTTGCCCAGCAGCTCGTGGTAATCGCCGCGCTGACCGGCGGCGAAGGCGCCGATGATCAGCCAAATGGTGAGAATCGCCGATCCGATGTGCATAGCAGCCTCCGGTTACCCGGCTTTTACCGTGATCCCTTACTGGCCTGGAGCCTACCCAGGCACGGCGGCGCCGGGCGCCGCATGTGGGCTGCACAAGGTGTTTTCCAGGAATCTGGAATTTGCCCTGGCCTAGCTCTGGCTCACCCGCAGCGCCGCGTTGATCAGGTCGAGCCCGGCGGTCTGGCGAACAAAGTCGGCCGCGTCGGCCGGGGCCGCCCAGTTGGCACCGAACAGATGCCCCTCACTGGCATGGGCCAGCGCCGAATCCGCATTGGCGAGAATGAATTGCCGGTAGGCCGGTTTCCCGCATTTCAGGGACAGCCGGGCCAGGTGCCGGACGAAGATTCCCTTGAACAGGGTGCTGTCCACACTCGGCATCCGGGCTGGGGGGCAGCCGCCCGGGCCGCAGTCATTGTGCTCGTGCAGAATCCCGTCGATCACGCCGGATTCGCTGGGGTGAGCCGGCCCGCCAGCAGAACCCGCGCGCGGCCGCCATGGATTCCGGATGAACGCGTCCGCAATCTTCTCCGCCCAGCCCAGGTAGGCCGGGTCACCGCTGAGTTCGGCAAGGTCAGCCAGCCCACTGAGAATCACGCCCTGGTTGTACGACCAGACACTCTGCGAGTTGTCGTTCACGCCGTGCTCGTTGGGCGAATCATTGACCAGGCTGGCCGCATTGATCATCGCCACCCCGCCGGGCGGGGGAGAACTGAGCCACGCCCAGCCCCGGCGGGCCCACTCCAGGTACCGGGCCTGGTCCGGCCCGTCCGGGCTCCGGCCCCGGTAGCGCAGGCCCAGCCCGGCCGCCACCGCGACAAACAGTTCATTGGCAATGGCGTTCTTGTACCCGCCCTTCCAGCCGGACGGCACCGCGCAGGCCCCGGCGCGGTCGGGCTGGCCGTCGCGCTTACCCCAGTAAATGCCACCGCCCCAGTAATCGTCCCAGCCACCGGCCATATCGCGGAAAATATCGCTGGCGGCCGCGAGATATTCGCCGTCGCCAGTCAGGTCGTAGGCGGCTATCCAGGCCAGGGCCCACCAGCCCTCGTCGTCGTAGAAGCCATTGCTGAAGCCCGGGTAATCGTCCCGGCTGAACCGGAAGAAAGGCCAGGACGAAGACACCAGCCCGGTGTAAACCGGCCGGTGCGTGCCTGGGGCCCGGGCGAACGTGTTCGCCACGACCGGCCCCAGGTAGGACCGCTCGCCGGTCACCGCCATGTAGTCGACCAGCGCGGTGATCGCGTTGGCGCTGTTCCACCAGCGGGACATGACCTGCATCCGGTCCCGCTGGCCGATCAGCGCGAGCACGCTGTTGCGCACGTTGCGGCCGGCCTGGGACAGGTCTCCCCAGCGCACCGCGAGCGCCGGATCGCGGTAACTGTACAGGCCGGCCCGGCGGGCATACGGGTCCGCGCCGTACCACTGCTGCAACGCCCGCGCCGCGGCCGGCGCCGCCGTCCTGACATCGCCCATCGCCGATCAGCCCTCGCTGCGGGGATCTCCGTCCCCCCGAGTCTGAACCGCGTTCCAGCCCGCGGCAACTGCGCGCACTGTCTGCTGGCCCGCCGCCCCGGTCCCGGGCCACCAGGCGGGAGCCCGGCACCAGCCCTGGACCGTTGAACTCTGCGCCGGGCCGAGAGACGCTAACGATGCACGGCAGCTCACCCGGGAGGCCCCATGGATCAGGTCAGGCCCGCTGAGGTGGGGAACTCAGGCCCGGGCGCGTCGCCGGATGCCAGTCATGTGATCCTGGGCACTGACGCGGCCTACGCCCCGGCCCGGCCACCAGGCCGGCCGGCCGGCCGGCCGCGGCCGCTGCGCAACGTGTCGGAGATGCGGCACTTCTTCCGGACCAACGACACGCCGATCTATTTCGTCGGCGCCACCCCGTTCAACCTGCTCGGCATGGACCGGTGGATCCGGAACTTCAGCTACATCACCTACTACGACGGCTGGGATGGCGCGCATCCGCGGGTGTTCACCCCACGGCACAAGCCCTACGTCGAGTTCGGCAGCGGCGAGGAGATCAACAACTGGCTGCTGGAAAACGCCGAGGTCCGCGCGTTCATCGCGCGCCGCTGGCCGGGCTCCCGGGTGCGGCCGAAGATCGCGATGGTGTTCTTCAACGAGGAGACCGAGCGGATCTGCGACGAGCTTGGCTACGACCTGATCCTGCCGCCCGCCGCGCTGCGCACGCACCTGGACTCCAAGCTGGTCACCACCCAGCTGGGTAACGAGGTCGAGGTGGCCAGCGTGCCGAACATCCTGACCTCGGTACGCGACTGGGCCGAGCTGAGCGACGCGGCCGCCCGCGCCGGGCTCGGCCAGGACCTGGTCATCCAGACACCGTACGGGGATTCCGGCAAGACGACGTACTTCATCTCCGCTGAGGCGGACTGGCAGCGCCACCGCCGGGACATCTCCGGCCAGGACGTCAAGGTGATGAAGCGGATCAACAACCGCTCGGTGGCGGTGGAGGCCGTGCTGACCAGGAACGGCACGGTCGTCGGCCCGTTCATGTCCGAGCTCACCGGGCATCCCCGGCTCACCCCGTACCGCGGCGGCTGGTGCGGCAACGAGATGTACCCCGAGGTGATCACCGGCGCGCTGCGGTCCAAGGCGGCCGCGATGATCCGGCGGCTCGGTGGCCGGCTGGGCGCGGCCGGCTACCGCGGTTTCTTCGAGGTCGACGTGCTGGTCGACACCGACACGGACGACGTGTACCTGGGTGAGCTGAACCCGCGGATCAGTGGTGCCTCGGCCATCACCAACGTGACCGCGGGCGCCTACGCGGACATGCCGCTGTTCGCGTTCCACCTGCTGGAGTTCATGGACGTGGACTTCGACTTCGACCTCGGCGAGATCAACGAGCGCTGGCAGGAACTGGCCGGGGAAGACGTGTGGAGCCAGATGATCATCAAGGAGACCCGGCCACTGGTCGAGCGCCTGGAGACGGCCGCGCCGACCGGGCAGTACACGCTGGACAGCGACGGCGAGCTGGTGTTCCGCCGGGCGGCGCTGGACTGGCACCAGCTGCAGAACGAGTCCGAGGCGTTCTTCCTGCGCATCTACGGGCCCGGTGACTACATCTGGAAAGGGGCCGACCTCGGCGTCCTGGTGACCAAGGGCCGGCTGCAGACCAGGGCGGGCGCCCGCGGCCCGGCGCTGACCATCCGGGCCCGCCAGTTCATCGACGCCGTCCGGGCGCTGTACTCGGGCGTGCCGCTGGTCCCGCCGGCTGGCCCGCGCCGGCCGGGCGGCAGCAAGGCGCTGTAGGCCGGGGCCGCCGGCCCGGCCCGCTAGACTCCGGCCGTGATCGGCGAGAACGCGAGCCGCCCGACCAGCGACGTCACGCTGGACAACTGGCAGACCGCGCCCCAGTTGTCCTGGTCGTTCCAGCACGTCGAGGACCTGTTCCCGACCGCGGTCATCTCCCGCGGCAGCGGGCCGGTGCACCTGCTGCCGGCCCGGCTGGCCCCGCTCGCCGACCTGCCGGTCCGGCTGCACGACGGCGGCCACACCAGCGTGGCCGGGGTGATGGCGGCCACGCACACCGACGGCTGGCTGGTCACCCAGCACGGCGCGGTGCTGGCCGAGGAGTACCCCGGCGGCATGGCGCCGGGAACCCGGCACCTGCTGATGTCGGTCAGCAAGTCGCTGGTCAGCATGGTGACCGGCGCGCTGGCCGCCACGGGCACGCTGGACCCCGAGCGACCGGTCACCGACTACGTGCCTGAACTGGGCCGCCCGGAACTGGGCAACTGCGGTTACGCCGGGGCCACCGTCCGGCACCTGCTCGACATGCGCTCCGGCATCGCGTTCTCCGAGGACTACCTCGACTCCTCGGCCGAGGTCCGGCTGCTGGAGGAGGCCATCGGGTGGGCCCCGCACCGGCATCCCGGCGTGCCGGGCTCGATGTATGAGTTCCTGCTCACGCTGCGCCAGAAGGGCCCGCACGGCGGCCCGTTCGAGTACCGGAGCTGCGAGACCGACGTGCTCGGCTGGGTGTGTGAAGCGGCGGCCGGCACCCGGATGCCGGAGCTGATGTCCGGCTTGCTGTGGAGCCGCCTGGGCGCGGAGCGGGACGCGGCCATCGCCGTGGACCCGGACGGCACCGGGATGTTCGACGGCGGGATCTGCGCGGTACTGCGCGACCTGGCCCGGTTCGGCGCGATGGTGCTGGCCGGGGGCACCTCGCTGACCGGCGAGCGCGTGGTGCCCGCGGCCTGGATCCACGACACGGTGACCGGCGGCCCGGACTCCCGGGACGCGTTCGCGGCCTGCCCGGTGGACAACGGCATGCCGGGCGGCATGTACCGCAACCAGTTCTGGATCCCCTACCCGGGCCAGGATGTGCTGCTCTGCCTGGGCATCCACGGCCAGATGATCTACATTAACCGGCCCGCGCAGCTGGTCGCGGTGAAGCTGTCCAGCTGGCCGCTGCCGCAGGACGCGTGGAAGTACTTCGCCACCATGGCCGCGTTCGACGCGATCGCGGCCTGGGTCAGCTAGCCGTCACGCCGGCGGGCCCGTACCAGCCCGGCGAGCGGCGGGCCCGCTGCGCCGTCTCCGCGACCACCGGCGACCAGGCCGCCCGGCTGGTGGACTTCGCGCTCCGCGCGGTCCGGTCGACCGGGCCGACGGCCGGGACCTGATCAGGCGCCGGGCGTGTCGCGGGTCGCCTGCACGGCCCGGTGCACCATGCGGGCGTAGACCCTGGTGCCCGGGATCTCCGGGTGGATGTGGTCCGGCCAGAGCAGGTACATCCGGTTCCTGATCGTGTCGTACCAGTCCGCCAGCACCACGGCCGGGTGCTGCCCGGCGAAGGCCGCGTCGGTGCGGTTGACCTGCTTGCTCCACCCGTCGGGCACGCACGTGTTGATCAGCACCAGCCTGCGGTCCGGGCCGAGGATCCGGAGCACCTGGCTGAGCTGGCTGGTGGTCACGAGGTAGTTCGTGCCGAGGCCGAGGACCAGCACCGGGCGGAGCCGCCCGGTGGCCGCCAGATGGCGCAGGATGGCCAGGCCGGCCGGCATCTCGCGGTCCGGCTTGGCGTCGATGTAGATGCCGGGCATCGCGTCGGCCAGGGCCGGTGTGCTGGCCGCCATCACCGAGTCGCCAATCGCCTCGACCTGGCTGCCGGTCACCTCGCGGTCTCCGGTCAGCGGCTGCGATCCGGCCGCCACGCCCGTCCGCAGCCGGGCCGCCTCGGCCTGGTCCGCCGCGGCCCGGGTCGCCGCGCCGATCTGCTCACCGGTGGTGATCTGGTGCTGCATGGCGGTGACCGTGGGCGGCGGCTGGAAGATGCCGCAACCGGCTGTGCCGGCGGTGGCCAGGAGCACCGCGGCGACCAGCGCGCCGCGGGCCCGTCCCGCGCGCTTTCTTACCATTTCCCTTTTCCCCTGCACAGCAGGTTTTTCGCCGCAGGGGGATGGCGGCAAACACCGTGCGGGCAAATCCCGTCGTGCTCGGCGCAGCCCAAGGTGGCGTTATGAGAAGCCTTTGGCGATGTATAAGGAAATTTACCCTGTGCTAATGGCTGAGCCTTTATTCCGGGTTGTTCCCGGTGATACCGGGCAGCACGGCGGCGAACCAGCCGGCCAGCTCGCCCGCCACCACGACCTGGCTGCGGAAGCCGACATGGCCGTCCGGCCGGACGGCCAGCAGGCCCCGGCCGGGGACGCTGCTCAGCCGGTGCACGGTGACCAGCGGGCCCGGGCGCAGGCCAGCCGGCCAGCTGGCGTCCCGGTCGAGCAGCACGTGAATACCTGGCCGGGCGGTCAGGTCGTGCAGCCGGGTCCGGCGCCCGGCGCAGGTCACGGCCTGGTCGGGCAGCCGGTCGCCGGACCGCGGCCCACCGTGCCGCCGCGGCGTCCCCTCTACCGAAAGCGGGCTCCCCCGGTAGCTGACCCCGAGCTGCGAGATCAACCGGAACCCGGCCGCGGCTGGCCGGCGCCACCCGAGCAGGGCCGGCACGGCGGGCCCGGCCAGCGGCATGACCCGGCTACGGATCAGGGCGGGCAGGCAGCCGGTGGCGGCCTCCACCCAGAACGCCACGTGGGTCAGGCCGAGCACCTGGCGGGCCGCGGGCCTGCGTTCCTGGTCGTAAGAGCCGAGCAGCATCGCGCCCGGCGGGCCCGGGGCGGCCAGCGCCAGCTTCCAGCCCAGGTTGGCCGCATCCTGGATGGCCGCGTTCATCCCCTGGCCGGTGGCCGGAGAGTAGGCGTGCGCGGCCTCCCCGGCCAGATACAGCCGGCCCGCGCTGAACTGGCCGGCCAGCCCGTGCTGCACCCGGACCCGCGCGGACCAGGCCAGGCCGGTGATCCGCGCGGTCAGCGCGGACTGATCGAGCAGCGCTTGCAGCTCGGCCGCCGGGACTGGCGGGCCCGGCTGGCCGTACGGCAGCGGGTCAGCCCCGGCGGGCCGGGTGGCCAGCAGCCGCCAGGACGCCCGCTCGCCGAGGGCGAACGCGAACACCAGCCCGCCCGGCCCGGCCGCCACGTGCGCGGCGCCGGGCCGCAGATCACCGCTGAGTTCCGCGTCGGCCAGCACGATCTCCACCGGGTAGGGGCGGCCGGCCCAGCCGATACCCGCCTGCGCCCGGACCGTGCTGGCCGGGCCATCACAGCCGGCCACCGCGTCGAAGCACACCTCTTCGAGCCGGCCCGGCGTCCGCAGCACGGCCTGCACATCCCCGCCGCGGTCGCGGACCCGGACCAGCTCGGTGCCGCGCTCCACCCCGATGCCGCGCTGCCCCAGCGCGCGGGCCAGCACCGTCTCGACGTCCATCTGCCAGATCAGCGACAGGTACGGAAACGCGGTGTCCGGCAGCGCGAAGCCAGCCAGCCGGACCTGGACGGCCCGCTGGCGGCCCAGCCGCAGGTCGGCCGTGGGCGCGGTGTCGGCCCGGGCCAGCAGCGCCCCGGTCACGCCCAGCGGGCGGAGCACCTCCAGCGTGCGCGGGTGCATGATCAGGGCGCGGGAGGGCCGGAAGGCGGCCGGCCGCCGGTCCACGATCCGGACCTCGGCGCCGTGATCGTGCGCCTGCAGGGCCAGCGCCAGCCCAGCCGGGCCCGCGCCGGCCACCAGGATCCGGGCTGGGCTGGTCACGCCGCCCCGGTCAGCCGCCACCACGCGGCCGGGTCGGCCAGCCCTGGGCTGGCTGGCCCAGGGCTGGCTGGCCGTTCGGCCCGGGCCAGCATCTCGTCGCGGTGCAGCCCGGGCAGCACCACGTGGTGGATCGAGCCGGGCACGGATACCAGCGCGAGCACCCGCCACAGCGCCCGGGCGTAGTTGTCGGCGCGCCCGGCGCCGTCCCACTGGTACACGCCGCGGTAACGGCCGTGCTGGTCGTGGGCCAGCCACAGCTTCGACACGAAGCCGGGGAAGCCGGCGAACAGCGGGGTGTTGAGCAGGCTCTCCCAGCGGAACAGCGGGTGCCCCCAGCCACGCACGCCGCGCAGCCGGAAGCCGACTACGAGCAGGCAAGGCTCGCGGACCGGGCCGTAGTCGGCCACGGTCTCCCGGTAGACCCGGGCCGAGGTCCCATCCGCGAAGCGGAGCCGCAGCCCCACACGCCGGGTCGGCAGGTGCAGGCGGCGGGTGGCCAGCAGCCGCGCGGTGCAGAGCACGCACCGGGCCAGCGCCCAGCACGCGGCCGGATAACGGAGCGGAGGCTTCTCGGTCATGACTGCTACCCCCTGTGCTGAGTCCCCGGTTCCAGGATGGCCCGGGCCGCCGTGGCCGGGCAGGGCCGGCCGGCCGCCATTGGTCCCGGACCCCGGAGTGCGGCGCCGCGCTCCGCCCGCCGGGCTGGCTGGTGCCGGGGTCGCGCAGGTTCTGCACGTGGCGCACTACAGCACGGTCAGCCGGCAGCTGACCACCGCTCTTGACGCAACCGATTGGTTGCCATATTGTAGCAACCGATTGGTTGCTACTAGCTGGAGGTCGCGATGCAGACTCCCCCGATCGTCACGCTGCCGGAGTGGGAGGCGGCCCGTCAGCGGCTGCTCGCCAGGGAGAAAGAAGTGACGCGGGCCAAGGACGCGCTGGCCGCGGAGCGGCGGCGGATGCCCTGGGTGCCGGTGGACAAGGACTACGCGTTCGCCGGGCCGGCCGGGCCGGCCAGCCTGGCCGGCCTGTTCGAGGGGCGCCGGCAGCTGATCGTCTACCGCGCGTTCCTGGAGCCCGGCGTGCACGGCTGGCCCGGCCACGCGTGCATCGGGTGTTCGCTGGTGGCCGATCAGGTCGCCGACGTAGCTCATCTGAACGCGCGGGACACCACGCTCGCGTTCGTCTCACGGGCACCGCAGCCGGACATCGCGCGGGTCAAGGCCCAGATGGGCTGGACGATGCCCTGGTACACCATGACCGACGGTTTCGACGCGGACTTCGGCGTGGCCGAATGGCACGGCACGAACGTATTCTTCTGCGACGGCGGCCAGGTGTACCGCACCTACTTCATCAACAACCGGGGCGACGAGGCGATGGGGAGCACCTGGAGTTACCTCGACATGACCCCGCTTGGCCGCCAGGAGGAGTGGGAGGACTCGCCCGAGGGCTATCCGCAGTCCCCGCCGTACGCGTGGTGGAACTGGCACGATGCGTACGGCCAGGACAACGGCGACGGATAACCCGGCTGGGCAACCAAGCCTGGTGGCGTAGCCGGGGAGGGTGCGCGCCGGCCGCGACCACGAGCGTGCCGGGGCCGACCTGGGCTCAGCGCGCGGCCCGTGTCTGATTCGTGCAAGACGGCACGGCCGGGCCGTGGTTGGCTGGGCTGACTCCGCCTCATCGACGAAAAGGACGACCGTGTTCCTCGGACTGCGCACCGTTGTATACCCCGCCCCCGACCTGGCCGCGAGCAAGGCGTGGTGGACGGAGGTCCTGGGCATCAAGCCCTACTTCGACGAGCCGTTCTACGTCGGGTTCAACCCCGGCGGTTACGAGCTTGGCCTGAACCCGGCTGGCGACCCGGCGGCCGGCCCGAACAGCTACTGGGGGGTGCGGGACATCGCGGCGGCTGGGGAGCACCTGATCGCGCTGGGCGCGGTCGCCGTGGACGCCGTGCAGGATGTCGGCGACGGCATCAGGCTCGGCACGTTCCGCGCCCCGGGCGGCGATCTCATCGGGCTGATCGAAAATCCGGTGTTCACGCTGCGGCCCGCGGCGGCCCCGGAAAGCGACGGCCCCGGCCGCTGAGCGGCGGGCGGAAGCGGCTGGGCCTGGCCGGCACTCCCGCGGACATCCAGATGAGCAAGGGCCAGCCGCCCAGGTGTCAGCCCCGCGGCACGGGGTAGGGCGATACCCACGTATCTAGCCGGCAACGCCCCAGGGGGAGCGGAATGTCCGAGTTCGACAACCTGAAGAACGAGGCCGAGCAGCTCGCGCAGCAGCATCCGGACCAGGTGAAGGAAGGCGAGCAGTGGGCCGAGAAGGAAGGTAAGGACCTGGCCGGCAAGGAGTTCGGCGGCCAGGGCGACCAGGGTGACCAGGACTCCGGTCAGGGTGGCCAGGGGCAGTAGGTCCCGCTCAGCGCGCTGACCAGCCCCGGTGGTCAGCGCGGCTGGTCAGCATGGCTGGTCAGCGCGCCCCAGCCAGCAGGAAGGCCCGCGCGATCACCTGATACCCAGCCTGGTTGGCATGCTCGTTGGGGCCCCGCGGCCCGGCCGTGCATGCCCAGGTCCACCGGCAGATCGCGGCCACGTTGCGGGGCAGCGAGCCGAACCCGGGCACGGTCACGTCGGACCCGAAGTCCGGCGTGTAGAACGCGCTGAACACGTTGGCCACCGGCACGCGGTACGCCCGGTAGACCCGGCCCAGCAGGCTGTTGTAGCCGTCCGCGGCCAGCTCGCTGGCCCGGGCGAGCATCTCGCCGACCCAGCCGTGCCGCCATTCGGCCAGCACAGGCAGGTAGTAGTTCATGGCCACGATCCGGGTTCCCGGGCTGGCCTGGCGGAGCCGGGCCAGGATCGTGGCCAGATTCTGCCCTGCCTCGGGGATGAAGCTGGCCACACAGCTGGCCAGCTTGGCCACCGACCGCTGGATCACACACGAGTACGGGTCGTTGGCCCCGATGTCCAGGGTGATCAGGGAGACGCGGCCGCGGTGTGCGCGCAGGAAGCCGGCCGCCGCGGCCAGTTGCGAGCCAGCCTGGTAGTGGCAGATGCCGCCGTGGATCATCGTGCCGGTGGTCTCCCCCGGGCAGCCCAGCTTGACCAGGCGCAGACCCGGCTGCCCGCGGCGCAGCATGCCATACAGCTGGTCGGCGTAGCCGACCCGGGTCGGCACGCTGACCCCCGCGGCGTCCGGCTGGACCCCCTGGGCCAGCGAGTCGCCCAGGGCCAGGTAGTAGGTGGCTGGCGGCGGCGCCGGCTGCCCGGCCTGGCCGGCCAGCTGGGCAGCGGGCGCGGCGCAGCCAGTGACGGCCAGGGCGAGCAGGCCCGCCACCGCCAGCACAAGCAGCCGGGGATGCCTGGCCGCCCGGAGATGGGTCGCGCGGAGAGGGTGCATCGCTCCCGTCCGGGGTGGAAGCGTTAGTGCGCTGCATTATGCCCCCTCCGGCCCGCCGTGAACCGGGCCCAAATGAGCGCGGTTAGGTTGTGGTCACCCCGCAGCCACTGACTCGCCGCGTTGCCGCGGCGGCGATGTGGCTGCGCGTCAGCGTGCGCGGGCAGGCCGCCGAACGTCGAGGCCGCCGGATGCGGAGCCGGCCCGCCCGGGCCCGTCCGGCGCAATGGGCCCCGCCAGCCGCCGCGGCGGCCCCGTCCCGCCGGCCGCCGACGGCTGGCCCCCGATCAGCCGCCGACGGCGCCCAGCATCAGCTGCGGCGCCGGCCCGGCGACGCGCCTGGCCGGCGTCCCTGCCGTCACCGCTCGGTGGGCCGGGGGCCCCAGGCCATCCCAGCCGGCCCGTGGCCGGAGGCGACCGGTCACCGTGGCTGGAGGATCTGCAGCCAGGTCTGGGATACCGCCGCCGCGCACGCGACCGCGGTAGGCAAGGCGCTGCTGGCCGCGCTGCCCCGCCGGGGCCGGCGGGCGCTGCTCGGTGAGCAGGGCCTGCCGCCATTCACCTCCAGCACGGTGACCGATGCGGCCGAGCTCGGGACCGAACTCGCCGGGCTGGCCCCGGCACACCGGTCACCGAGTTCGGCCAGTTCCGGGACAACGTCTGCTGCGCGGGTATCGCGGTCCCGGGCGCCGAACCGGGCACCCGGTGGGCGGTGGGCAGCACGGTCCGTGGCCTGGACCTGCCCGCCGGCCTGCTCGGTGAGCTGCGATGCGCGGCTGCTGACCGGCGCGCCGGCCCCGGCCCGGCCAGGCGGCTGCCCGCGGATCGCTAACCGACGGTGAGGTGCTCGGCCATGGCCTGGTGGTGGGCCAGCACGGCCGCCTGGGCCGCGGTGGCATCCCGGGCCAGGACCGCGGCGGCGATCGGCTCGTGCAGCTCCCAGTGCCGGGCCGGCCCCGTGCCACGCAGCCACGGCGGCACCGACTCGCTGTCCACCCAGCCTCTGAGCTGATAGGCCAGCAGCGCGCTGTGCACACTCTCGTAGATCGCAGCCAGGTAGGGGTTGCCCGCGCCACGGACCACCGCGGCGTGGAACACGGTATCCGCCGCGACCAGCTCAGATGTGCTGCCCGCCGCGTCGTGCAGCTTGCCCAGCGCCGACCGGATGCTCTCGGCGTCCGGGCCGGCCAGGGCAGGCTCCCGGGTGGCCGCCTCCCGGGCGCCGATGCTCTCCAGCCAGAGCCGGAGCTGGAGCAGGTGGCTGGCCGACTGGGTGTCCAGGTCGAGCATCATGGTGACCGACGCGGCCACCATGACCTCTGGCCGCCGGACCACGTATGCGCCGGACCCGTGCCGGATCTCCACCAGGCCCATCAGCGACAGGCTGCGCAGCGCCTGGCTGACCGTGGGCCGGCTGGCCCCGAACCGTTCCGCCAGCTCACGCTCGGGTGGCAGCCGGGCCCCTTCCGCGATCCGCTCGCTGATGATCAGGCCGCGGATCTGTTCCGCGACCGAGTCAGCGCGGCGGGCCGTACTGACCGGCCCGATCCCGGCCAGCGTGACCGCGTCCGGGCGGCGCTGCGGCGTCATGGCGTTGACACTACCGCAGAGGCAAAGTGACAATGTGGCTATGCCACTTGGGACACGGATGTCGGATCCCGGTGCCAGCTGGGCGGTGCCCGACCCCGCGCGGCTCGCGCTGCGGATCCGGCTCCGGGCGGTGCAGATGGTGGCGGCACAGGGCTTCGGCTATCTGGGCCAGGCACTGTCGTCGGCTGAGCAGGTGGCGGCGCTGTTCGCAGTGGCCCGGCCGGGCGTGGACCGGATCGTCTGCTCCCCTGGCCACTACGTGATCGCGTTCTACGCGGCAGCCGCCGAGACCGGCCTGCTGCCCGGTGCGGCGCTGGCCTCCTATGGGCAGGACGGGTCGGCACTGGAGGCGATCGGCTCCGAGCGGTCGCCGGTCCTGGACTACGTGTGCGGGTCGCTGGGCCAGGGGTTGTCCGCAGCGGCCGGATTCGCCCTGTCCGACCGGCTGCGCGGCCGGGAGACCCGGACGTTCGCGCTGGTCAGCGACGGCGAGCTGGAAGAAGGCCAGGTGTGGGAGGCAGCCATGTTCGCCGCCCACCACCAGCTGTCCGGGCTGACCGTGCTGCTCGATGCCAACAACTCCCAGGTTGACGGGCCGGTGGACAGCGTCACCACGATCGAGCCGATCGCGGCCAAGTGGGCCGCGTTCGGCTGGGGCACGGCCGAGGTGGACGGGCACGACGTGGCCGCGGTGGCCCGGGCCCTGACCGCCGCTCCGGTGAGCACCAGGCCGTCGGTAGTGATCGGCCGCACCTCGACCCGCCGCGGCCTGGACTGCCTGCCGCCCGATGCCGACGGGCACTTCATCAAGCTGCCCGCCGAGCTGGCCGCCACCGCGGTCCGCGAGCTGATCGCACGGCTGGAGCAGGCCGGTGCATGAGCCGCCCTACCCGGTCGCGCTGAAGCCGTACGGGCAGGCGCTGGTCGACCTGGCCCGGCACCGGCCAGAGGTGGTCTGCCTCAGCGGTGACCTCACCCGGCAGTGCGAGGTCGACCTGTTCCAGGCCGAGTTCCCGGGCCGTTTCATCCAGGCCGGCATGGCCGAGGCCAACATGATGGGGGTAGCCGCCGCGCTGGGCCGCAGCGGGCATCTCCCGTTCGTGCACACGTTCGGCGTGTTCGCCACCCGGCGGCCGCTGGACCAGATCATCAGCGCCATCGGCTACCCGCGGCTGCCGGTCCGGATCATCGGCTTCATGCCCGGCCTCTCCAGCCCGGGCGGCCCGAGCCATCAGGCCATCGACGACGTCGCGCTGATGCGTGCGGTACCCGGGATGACCGTGCTCGACGTGGCCGACGCGGTGGAGGTCCGCCAGGTCTGCGCGGCCATCGCGGACCTGCCCGGGCCGGTGTACGTCCGGCTCAAGCGCGGCGAGGTCCCGGTCATGTTCGGCGACGATCATGTGCTGTCGCTGGACCGCGCCCAGGTGCTCAGCCGTGGCGGCGACGCGGCCCTGTTCGCCAGCGGCATGATGCTGGCCCCGGCACTGGCCGCGGCGAGGGTACTCGGCGAGCACGGCACCGCGGTGTCGGTGGTGAACGTCCCGGTGCTGAAGCCGCTGGACACCGGCACCGTGCTGGACGTGGCCGCGGCCGCGCGGGTGGTGCTGGCCGCGGAGAACCACCTGGTCAGTGGCGGGCTGGGCACGGCTGTGGCCGAGGCGCTGGCCGAGGCTGGGCTGGGCCGCCCACTGCGCCGGATCGGGCTGCGGGACGCGTTCGCCGAGGGTGCGCGCAGCGCGGGCTACCTGTTCGGCCGGTACGGCCTGTCCGCCCAGTCCATCGTGGCTACCGCCTGGCAGGCCCTGGGCCGGCCCGGGCCGGTGCCCGAGGTCCGGCTGCCCGCCGCCGACCCCGGCGAGTACGCGCCGGTCTGACGTCCCGCCCACTGAGCCGCAAGGATCTCAGCCGCAAAATCTCAGCGCAGAGGAGAGCCGCCGGTGACCGCCTTCTACTCGGCGTCGGACCAGTCCACGCCCATCGCCTCACCCGGCGCGGTGCTCGGTGTGGACTGGGAGCAGCGGGTCGATTTCGCCCGGCTGCGCAGCCAGCGCATCGCCAGGGTGCAGGCCGCCCTGGACCAGTCCGAGCTGGGCGCGCTGATCTTGTTCGACATGAACAACATCCGCTACACCACCGCGACCCACATCGGGAACTGGGCCCGGGACAAGTTCTTCCGCTGCGCGCTGGTGATGCGCGGCCACGAGCCGATCCTGTGGGACATCGGCTCGTCGGCCCGTACGCACCAGCGGTACGCCCCGTGGTACGGCCAGCAGAGCTGGCAGGCGGGCATCTCCAGCTGGCGCGGGGCTATCCCCACCTATGTGGGAGTGGAGGCGGGCAACGCGGCCCGGCTGGCCGGGCTGCTGCGCGACGCCGGGCTGGCCGGCGGCCCGGTCGGGGTGGATGTCGTCGAGCTGCCGGTGCTGCGGGCACTGGAGCGGGAGGGCCTGCGGATCGAGGACGGTCACGGGCTGATGCAGGATGTCCGGTCCATCAAGACCGCGGACGAGATCGCGCTGCTCGATCACGCGGCCGCGCTGGTCGACGGGGCCTACGAGGAGCTGTACCGCGAACTCCGGCCGGGCATCCGGGAGAACGACTGCGTGGCGCTGGTCAACCGGTACCTGTACGAGAACGGGTCGGAGGAGGTGGAGGCGGTCAACTCCATCTCCGGCGAGCGGTGCAGCCCGCATCCGCACGTGTTCTCCGACCGGCTGATCCGGCCCGGTGACACCGCGTACTTCGACATCATCCACGCCTTCAACGGCTACCGGACCTGCTACTACCGGACGCTCAACGTGGGCCGCCCGACCCGGGCCCAGCGCGAGGCCTACCGGCGGGCCCGCGAATTCATGGACAACGCGATTGGCGAGATCCGGCCGGGGGCGACGTCGGCCGACGTGGTCCGCCACTTCCCGGCCGCGCCGGAGTTCGGGTTCAGCAGCGAGGAGGAGGCGTTCGGCCTGCAATATTGCCATGGCCTGGGGCTATCCAACTGGGAACGCCCGCTGATGAGCCGGTACCACTCGTTCGAGCACCCGGTCGAGCTGAGCGAGGGCATGGTGTTCGCCATCGAGACGTACTGGCCGACCCCGGACGGCTCATCGGCGGCGCGGATCGAGGAGGAAGTGGTGGTCACCGCGGGCGGCTGTGAGCTGCTCACCCGGTTCCCCGCCGACCAGCTGTACGTGGCGGGCACCCGGTACTGGGCCGGCGCCGACCTGCCCGGTTAACCCTCCGCCGGCAGCACGAGCCGGAACTCGCTGCCCGCGCCGGGCTGGCTGTCCACCTCGATCCGCGCGTTCAGCGACTGCGCCGCCCGGCGCGCGATGGCCAGGCCCAGCCCGGAACCGCCGGTGGCCCGGTCCCGGGCCTCATCGACCCGGTAGAGCCGGTCGAAGATGCGCTCCAGGTGCTCGGGCGCGATGCCGATGCCGGTGTCGCGCACCGCGATCACGGTGCCGGGCCGGCGCCGCTGGGCCACGATCCGGACCCGGCCGCCGGATGGTGTGTACCGGATGGCGTTGGACACGAAGTTGTTCACCACCGCGTCGATGAGCCGGGGATCGGCCAGCACCGGCACCTGCTCCGCGCACACCACGAGCGTGACCCCGGCGTCGGCGGCGGCCAGCCGGAACCGCTGGGCGGTCTCAGCGCACGCCGCGCCGACGTTCACCTGCTCCTGGCGGACACTCTCGGCCAGTTCCAGCCGGTGCAGGTGCCGCACGTCGTCCAGCAACTGGTGCAGCCGGCCGCACTCGTGCACCACGATGGTGGCCGCCTCGGCACGCTCGGCGGCGGTCCGGGCGGCGCGATCGACCAGGGCGAACGCGAATCCGGACACCGCGCTGAGCGGGGTGGCGATCTCATGGGCCAGGTCGGCCAGGAACCGCTTCTGCTCGGTATCGGCCCGCTGGAGCTGGGCCGCCATGCCGTTGAAGGCCCGGCTCAGGTGCACGAGCTCCTCCGGGCCGGATATCCCCATCCGGGCCGAGAAGTCCCCGGTGGCCAGCTGGTCCGCGGTCTCGATGGCCCGGGTCACCGGCTCGCGGACGGTACGCACCAGCACGGTGGCGGCCAGCCAGGCCTCGCCGATGAGCAGCAGTGCGGCCAGGCTGGCCAGGCCGGCCTGGTGCGGGCTGGTCGCGGCGGCCCCGACCGCGATGGTGACCGCCGCGGTAGCCGCCATGGCCACCAGCAGCCACACCCGGAGCGAGGCCAGCCGGTCAAGCATCGGCTTCCAGCCGGTAGCCGACACCGCGCAGCGTCGAGATGCGCAGCGCACCGCCGAGCTTGCGGCGCAGGCCGACGATGTGCACGTCGATGGTCTTCTCGCTCACGAAGCGGGACCCCCAGACCTCATCGAGCAGCTGGTCCCGGGTGTAAGCCCGGCCCGGGCTGGCCAGCAGCGTCTCCAGCAGGTCGAACTCCCGCCGGGTGAGCTCGATCCCTTCGCCCCGGACGGCGCAGCGCCGGGCCCGCCGGTCCAGCTCGACCACCCCGACCCGCAGCGCGGCGGCGTCCGCACCGAACCCGCGCGCCCGGCGGAGCTGAGCCCGGACCCGGGCCACCACCTCGTGAGCCAGGAACGGCTTCACCACGTAGTCGTCGGCACCGATCTCCAGCCCGGCCACCCGGCTGGCCTCCTCTCCCCGCGCGGTCAGCAGGATGATCGGGATCGAGGAGTTCCGCCTGGCCTGCCGGACCACCTCGAAGCCGTCCACCTCGGGCAGCATCACGTCCACGATGGCCAGATCGATGTCGCCGCGGCGCAGCGCCGCGAGCGCCTGGGCGCCGGTGCTCGCCTCCTGCACCGCGAAGCCCGCCTGGCCCAGGTACAGGCGCATCAGCCGGCGCAGGGACAGCTCGTCGTCGACGACCAGGATCCGTGCCGCGTTCATGGTTCACATGTTCACATGCCCTCACCGTGCGCTGGCTAGTCCTTAACGGTTCCCTAATTGCGCCCCCGTAGCGTCCGGGCCTGAACCCGGTCAGCCGAGGAGGTTGGGAACATGTCTTCGCAGCAGCTGGTGGCCATCGGTGCGGAGCTGGGCGACACCACGCACCGGCCGCTGTCCGCCTCGACCGGGATCACCCGGGACGCGGTGCACGAGGTGCTCGACGCCGCCGAGCCGCTCATCCGCTACAAGGCAATCGCGCGGATGAGCGGGCACCTGGCCGCCATGTGGCGGACGGTGTACCCGCACGCGGCGGGCCAGCCCGGGCCGGGCGGCCAGCTCCGCGCGGCGTGCCTGACCCGGGCCCGCGAACTCGAATGGATCATGCGCGGGCTCGAATGCCACCTGGCGGGCGAGATGTACGCGGCCGGCCGGCCGGCCATGGCCGTATCCGCGGCGCTGGCCCGGCACGTGGACAGCTACTGGCCCGCCGAGCAGGCCCTGGTGACCTGGATCGAGGACGGGCTCGGCCCGGACGGCTGCGGCCAGCTGGCCCACGCGTACTGGCGCGCGCTGGGCCACGCGCCGACCCGGCCGCATCCGCGCTGCCCTCGGTCCGGGCCGCTGCGGCACGCCGCGTTCTGGTGGCATAGCCGCTGGGACCGGCTGCTCGACGGCGTGGATTCACGGGCCGGCGTGGGCCGCGACTTCGCCCTGGTCCTCGCGCGGCCCCCGGGCGGCCCGCCCGTGCCCCGGGCCGGGGACGGCCCCGGCGATGACCTGGCCGGGCTGGGCTAGATGATCTCAGCCGCCGCTGCCCTGGTGGCACCGGGCAAGGGCATCCTGGCCGCCGAGGCGGGCGGCAGCACCATGTCGTGGCGGCTGGCGTCGGCGGGCGTGGCCGCCACCGCCGCCAGCCGGCGGGCCTACCGGGAGATGCTGGTCACCACCCCAGGCCTGGCCAGCGGGATCAGCGGCGTCATCGTGGCCGGGGAGGCCCTCGGCCAGCGGCTGCCCGGCGGGCGGCTGCTCCCGGCCGCCGTGGCTGACCTGGGCATGATGACCGGCGTCAGGGCTGACGCCGGTGCCGGGCCGCTGGCCGGGACGCGGGGTGAGACGATCACCGAGGGCCTGGACGGGATCCTGCCCCGGCTGCGCGGCTACGCGCGGCTGGGCGCGCGGTTCGCCAGCTGGCGGGCGGTACTGCGGATCGGCCCCGGGCTGCCCTCGGCGCTCGCCGTCCGGGCCAACGCGCACGCGCTGGCCCGGTACGCGGCCGCCTGCCAGGCCACCGGGCTGGTGCCGCTGGTCGAGCCGGCCGTGCTGATGGGCGGGTCGTCGTCGCTCAGCCAGTGTGCCACCGTGACGTCGCTGGTCCTGCTGGAGGTGATGACCAGTCTCCAGGACTACGGGGTGGACTTCCCGGGCGTCGTGCTCCGCCCGGGCATGGTGCTGCCGGGCCGCGAGCCCGGCGGCCAGCTGTCCCCAGCCGAGGTGGCGGCGGCCACCGTGGACGCACTCAGCAGCGTGCCCGCCGGGCTGGCCGGGGTGGCGTTCCTGTCCGGCGGGCAGCACCCGGAGCGCGCCACCGCGAACCTGGCTGCGATGCAGCACGGCCTGCAGCTGTGGCCGCTGACGTTCGCGTTCGGCCGGGCGCTGGCCGGGCCTGCTCTCGCCGCCTGGCGGGGTGAGCCGGGCCGCTGGCAGGCGGGCCAGCGCGCGCTGGCCCGGCGGGTGTCGCTGAACGTGGCCGCCATCCAGGGCCGCTACACCCCGGGGCTGGAACCCGCGGCGGCCGTGCCCTGATGCTGGCCCGCCGGGCTGGCCAGCACGTCGAATTCCCCGGCCTTGATCCGGGCCAGGAACGCGGCCCACTCCCCCGGGGTGAACACCAGCGGCTCCCGGCCCGGGAACTTGGAGTCCCGGACCAGGATCGTGATGTCCTCCGCGCCACGGCGCCAGGCGATCTCGACACAGTTGTGATGGCTGCCGCAGTAGCTGGACCTGCGCCAGCCGGGCATCGCACTGTCCATGCCCGGCAGTGTGCCGCGCGGCACCGGACGGCCGCCTTGCAGCCGACCTGATGCCTGCCTTGCCACCCAGGTCAGGGCGGCACCGGCCACGACAGCCCAGGGCGTGGCCCGAGTTGACCAGTGAATATCACCGTTCGCCGGACCTGCCGGGTGCGCAACCGTGAGAAGGTTCGCACATCGCATCCGGCCCGGCGCCGGTTCCCGGGGGGCACGTCATGACGCATTCGCCGAAGCGGCGGGGCTGCCCGTCACCTCGCCGATTACTATCCAGCATGGCTGGACAACCTGGCCGATGACGTCACCCTCGAGGGCTCGGCGATGGACGGCTTCGTGCCGGGCGCCGAGGCCGTGCGGACCGTGCTGGTGTCGATCCGCGCGCTGTATGACTAGCAGCTCGAGTACGCGCCCTACGGCCACGTCACCGGGCTGTGCACGGCGGTGGCCAGCACCGCCGTGCCCGGGAGGAACTGATGGAGCTGGGCTGGATACTGACCGGCTGGAACATCCATCTGCTGCACCGGTACGCCCCGGCCACGGCGGCCATGCTGGACACGCCGGGCAGCTATGCGCGGGGCAACGACCCGGGGCGCAATCCGGTCCTCGACGGCTTCCATACCACCCCGGCCCTTGGCTACCGGAGCTACTCGGCGTTCGCCGCCGACGTTGCCGCAGGTGCTATCGGGCCCTGGTTCAGGGCCGTTCTGTACGACAACGAGAACTGGCCCGGTACGCCGGCCGCCGAGCAGCAGGACCCGTGGGCCTACCTGGCCCTGTTTGGCCAGCTCGCCCACGCCAACGGCCTGCTGTACATCGCTACGCCCGCGCGTGACCTGGGCAACGTAGCCACGTCGAGGCGCCCGAAGCGCCCCGGCGAAACTCTCGATGAGTGGTATGTGCGGACCAACATCGCCGGTGCCGCCGCCGGGGCGGCTGATATCGCCCAGGTTCAGGCGCAGGTGCACACGGCCAGCGTTCCCGCATTCGCCCGCCTGGTCAGCCAGGCCAGGCCGCAGGCGCTGGCCGCCAGCCGGGACGTCAAGGTCTATGGCGGCCTGTCCACCAACCATGGCTCGCCCGATCAGATGGCGGCCGCGGCCAGCTCGGCCAAGGTTGACGGCTTCTACGTCACGGCCAGCAGCTCCGCCATCACCCAGCTGGAGGCGTTCCTGCGGCGCATGCGGCGCTAGCCCGGGCCTGGGGCCGGGTCCGGGCCGGGTAGCCGGCGCCGCGGAGGGCGAGGCCGGCTACCCGGCACCGGGCCAGACGCTGCCCAGTGCTGGCTGCCACCAGCGGGCCAGCCCCCCAACCCAGGGTCCCGCACCCTGCAGCCCGCTTCGATGAGCACCGTGAGCTGCGCCTTTCGGCGTCCGCGCCGGCACGTTCAGTTATATCTGGGACTTAAGCCCCACCGTCACCGCCGGAGCCGATCAGGCGGATCCTTGCCGGGCAGCGATTCGCTCAGGCAAGAACTCGCATGCTCAGTCGCGTCCGGGAGGTGCGCCGCCCCGATGCGGGCCGCGATGTCGCCATGGCCGTGGCGCCGGCACCAGCTCAGGATGTACCGCGCGTGCTCACCGCACCATCGGTACACGGCTTCGGGCGTCATCTTGAGCTCAGCACTGTGCTCGCCGCGATCGCGGATCAGCGGCCCGAGATAATCGACCAGCTTCGCGGCGGTGTCGTATCCCACGTGCGCGGACCTGGCCAGGGTCTCGTGATTGACCGCCCGGCCCGAGGCGATGGCCCCGGCCAGCCGGGCCGCGGTCAGCCCTTTTCCCCGGCTGAAGTAGGCATGGATTCGCGGCACATCGTCCGGGCTGGCGCCGGCGGGGAACCGGGCACCCGGCAGCTGCCCGCCCCGGATAGCGATATCAACCGCCTCCACCAGCGTCTGGGGGCCCAGCGCCTTCCGGTAGACACCCACCACTTCGGGCTGCTCGACGGCCTCATCCAGGTGGTCGCGCTCGATGCCGTGGCCCTGGGCGGCGAATATCACCGGCACCGGCCGGCCCGCGGCGCGCAGGATGTCCAGCACGTCAAGCCCGTCGAACGTGTACTCGACCGCATAGTCATTCCAGGTCAGGTCGGCGACTACCACGTCGAACCGCAGCCGGTCGCCGGCCGCGCGCTGCACCGCCGCCTGGTCCTCGGCGATCCGGACACTGGCATCGGGCATGGACTGGCGGAGGAACGGTTCAATGATCCTGCCCAGCGCAGCCGCGATCAGCAGGCGTGGCCCGTCCGGCATCGGTCTACCCCCTGGTTCCCCGAGCGTAGTCGCCGGCGGTAGCGTACGCGGCGACATGCGGGCACGGGACGGGCATGATGGAGGCCATGGGCACGGTCGAGTTCACTACGCGGCTCCAGGCCCGCGGCCCGGCGGCCGCGGTGGTGCTGGACGACGCGCAGGTCGCGGCGGTCGGCGAGGGGGCCAGGCGGTTCCCGGTGGTCGCCACCGTGAACGGGTACACGTGGCGGACCAGCGTGGCGCGGATGGGCGGGGAGTTCCTGGTCGGCCTGAACCGCGACGTACGCGAGGGTGCGGCGGTCCAGGCCGGCGATGAGGTCGAGGTGGCCCTCGAACTCGACACGGCGCCCCGGGAGGTCGACGTGCCGGACGCCCTGGCCGCGGCGCTGGCCGCTGACCCGCCGGTGCAGGCGGCGTTCGACGCGCTGGCCTTCACCCACCGCAAGGAGTACGCCCGCTGGATCGCGGCGGCCAAACGCGACGAGACCAGGCAGCGCCGCGTGCAGCAGGCGGTGGACATGATCCGCGCGGGCCAGACCCGCTCCTGAGAGGTGTGACAACGTGACCAGCCAGGACGCCGCATCCGGCCGGCCGCTCGGGCATGCCCCGGACGGGGCCGAGCCGCCCGCGTTCGACACCAGCGTGGCCCATCCGGCCCGCGTCTACAACTACCTCCTGGGCGGGAAAGACAACTACGCGGCTGACCGGGCCGCCGCCGAGGAGATCATCACGATCAGCCCGAGCGTGCTGCCCACGGTGCGGGCCAACCGGGCGTTCCTGCGCCGGGCCGTGCAGTACCTGGCCGGCGAGGCCGGCATCCGGCAGTTTCTCGACGTCGGCACCGGCCTGCCGACCGCTGAGAACACCCATCAGATCGCCCAGGAGATCGCCCCGGAAGCCCGGGTCGTCTATGTGGACAACGACCCCATCGTGCTGGCCCACGCCCGGGCGCTGCTGACCGGCACGCCGGAGGGCGCCACCGCGTACGTCCAGGCGGACGCGCGGGACACCGGCACGATCCGGCACCAGGCCGCCGGGACGCTCGACTTCAGCCAGCCGGTCGCCGTGATGCTGCTGTGCATCATGCAGTACGTCCCGGATTCGGCTGGCCCGCACCAGATCGTGGCCAGCCTGATGGATGGGGTAGCGCCCGGCAGCTACCTGGCCCTGTCCGACACGACCCGGGACGTCGCGCCCGAGGAGATGGCCGCCGGGGCCGCGAAGTACAACGCGCGGCTCGGGCCGAACCAGTTCACCCCGCGCACCCGGGAGGAACTCACCCGGTTCTTCGACGGCCTGGATCTCATCGACCCGGGCCTGGTGCCGCTGCCGCAATGGCGCGCCCTGGCCTATCCCGCCGACCGGATACCCGCCTACGCCGGGCTGGGCCGGAAACCCTGACCAGCCCCGGATCCGCGGGCGGCCAGGAGCCAGTCAGGCGTCACCGTAGACCGGGATGCCAGCCCCGCTGACGGGAGCCGAGTCCGGCCCGATCAGGAACGCGATCACCTTGGCGATCGCGGCCGGCTTGACCGCCCGGGCGGTCAGCGACGGGGACATCCAGGCCCGGTTGGCCGGGGTGTCGATGACCGAGGGCAGGATGCAGTTCACCCGGATCCGCTGCGGCCGCAGCTCGTCGGCGAGCAGCTCGCTGGCCCGGAGCACGGCGGACTTGCTGGTCGCGTAGGCCAGCGGGGCCGCGCCGCTGACCGCAGTCTTGGAGCCTACGGTCACGATCGCGCCACCGCCGGCCGCGGCCATCCGGGGCGCCGCCTCCTGGCAGGACCACAGCATCGACACCACGTTGGTCCGCCACATGCTGTCCAGCGACTTCTCGCCCAGCTCGGCCAGCGAGCCGGGGGCGAACCCGCCGGCCAGCGTGACCAGCGCCGCCGGAGCCCCGGCGCCGAGCGCGTCGATCTGCTGCCAGGCCGCGCGGACCGACTCCCGGTCGGCCAGCTCCACCGCCACCGGGTGCACACCGGGCCTCGACCCGGTTTCGTCGAGGCGGGGCCCGGCCAGGTCCAGGGCCAGCACGGTCAGGTCCCGGCTGAGCAGCTCGGCCAGCACCCCCCCGCCGAGCGCGCCCGCCGCGCCGGTGACCACCACTGCTGCGTTCATCTCGCTCCCTCCCGAGCTGCTGAGCGGCCCGCCGCGGAACGCTGGCCTGCCCCGCACCGCCGGCCCGCCCGGCGCCGCCGGGCCGGACCGCGGATACGCTGAGGCCGCATCCTCCGGAAAGGCGGGACTAATGGCCGGGCAATGGTTCGAGGGCGAGCCACCGGACGGCGGCCAGCTGCCGCCGCTCGACACCAGCGTGCCGCACATCGCCCGGGTATACGACTACTGGCTCGGCGGCAAGGACAACTTCCCGGCCGACCGGGAACTGGCTGAGCAGTTCATCGCCGCCGACCCGTCGGTGATCGCCGGGGTGCGCAGCAACCGGGCGTTCCTCGGCCGGGCGGTGCATTATCTGGTGGCTGAGGCCGGCATCCGGCAGTTCCTCGACATCGGCACCGGCATCCCGACCGCGAACAACACGCACGAGGTCGCCCAGCGGGCCGGGCCCGACACCCGGGTCGTGTACGTGGACAACGACCCGATCGTGCTGGCCCATGCCCGGGCGCTGCTGACCGGGAGCCCGGCCGGGGCCACCGGCTACGTCGACGCCGACCTGCGGGACACGGGCACCATCCTGGCCGCGGCCGCCCAGACCCTGGACTTCAGCCAGCCGGTGGCGGTGATGCTGGTCGGGGTGCTGCACTGCATCCCGGACGAGGACTCCCCGGGCAAGATCGTGGGCCGGCTGATGGATACCGTCCCGGCCGGCAGCTACCTGACTATCTCGCACCCGGCCAGCGACATCCACCCGGACGAGATGGCCAGGGGCGCGGCGCTGATGAACCGGTCGCTGGCCGGCTCGATCACGTTCCGCCCGCACGGCGAGGTGGCGTCGTTCTTCGCCGGCCTCGAGCTGGTGCCGCCCGGCCTGGTCTCCACCACGCAGTGGCGGCCCGGGCCGGGAACCGGTCCCAAGCCGCTGCCCGGCTGGGCGGGGGTCGCGGTCAAGCGCTAGCGGTAGCCACGGTCGCCTGCCGGGCGGCCCGCGTCCTGCACCTCGGTGATGTACCGCCAGCAGTCCGGCTGGGTGCCGTCGGTGTCGGTGAACCCGTAGATCGGCGCCAGCTGGCCGCTGGACACGGCCTGCCCGGACCAGCGCGGCATCCTGCCACCGGCCACCGACAGCCGGTCAGGACGGCGCCCGGGCGGCCCGGACCAGCTGGTGCTCGATCCTGGCCAGGTCGTAGCGGCCGTCCCGCAGGCCCTGGGAGATCTGCCACGCGGCCATGCCCACCCGGAACGCCCGGTACACCGGCCCGAGCGCGGTCTCCTCCAGATCGGTCAGCGGCCAGCCGCCCCGGGCGGCCTCGGCCCGGTAGCCGGCGATCAGCCCCGGCGCCCGGTAGCCGCGCGCGATGGCGAGCTCGTAGGGCCGGGAGTCCAGGTGGGTCAGCCCGAAGTCGATGACCCCGGCGAGCCGGCCACGCTGAAAGTGCACGTTCCACTCGGCGAAGTCCCCGTGCACGACCAGGACCGGCAGCTCATCAGCGCCGATAGCGGCCAGCTCGGCCCGGCTGCCCGCGGCCGCCGCCGCGGCGTGCGCGCCGAGCCGGGGGCTGGCCTCGCGCAGCCCGCGCAGGCACTCGGCCCAGTCCAGGCCGGTGTGCACGGTCAGCCCCTGATGCTGGGCCCGCCAGCCGGGACGCTGCCCGATCAGGTCGCCCAGCCCGCGCAGCGCCCGGTGCAGCCGGGCCAGCTCACCGCCCCGCTGGCGCTGCCGCCCGGCATCCTCCTGGGCCGCCGGTGCGCCGGGCACGAACCGGGTCAGGCAGTACCGCAGCCCGTGGTCCTCGACCAGCTCACTGACCGGTTCCGGGACGGCCCACCCGGCGGCGGCCAGATGCCGCAGCACCGCGTGCTCGTAGGCCAGGTCCGCGGTGGTCGCCCCGGCGTGGTACCGGCGCAGGACCAGCCGCTCCCCCTCGGCCGTCCCGGCCAGCCAGCTCCCGTTCGCCCCGGGCACGTCGCTGAGCTCGGTGACCGTGCCCGCCGCCACGCCCAGCGCGCCGAGCACCCGGGCAGGCGGGCCCCCTTTCCCGGAACGCCCGGCCTCCCGCATGGGTCACCTGGCGGGCTGGATGCCGCTCAGCGCCATGTCGACCACGTCCCGCACGAAGCGGTCGTTCAGGGGCGCGTGGCCGTGCAGCAGCCGGTGATAGAGCGGGCCGTAGAGGAGGTCGACCGCCACCTCGATCTTGGTGTCCGGGGGGATCTCGCCCCGTTCGATGGCCCGGCGGAAGATGGCCCGCAACTGATCCCGGCGCGGCTCGACCACCCGCTGCCGGTACTCGGCCGCGAACACCGGGTCGGTCTGCGCCTCGGTGATCAGCGCGGCGATGACCCGCCCGTACGGCCGGCTGGTGGCCAACCTGCTCCACGGGCGCAGCAGCGAGAGCAGGTCACCGCGCAGCGTGCCGGTGTCCCGCGGGGCCGGCCGGGCGGCCGCCCACTCGGTGTACAGGGCGTCCAGGGCCAGCGATTCCTTGGTCGGCCACCAGCGGTAGATGGTCGCCTTGCTGACCCCGGCCCGCTCGGCTACGGCGTCCATGCTGACCGCGCCCAGGCCGCGGGCCAGCAGCAGTTCCGCGGCGGCATCCTTGATCGCCTTACGGGCCTTCTCGCTGCGCGGCCGGCCGCGCGCCGGGGCGGCGCCGCTCCCGGTGGCGCCGCCGGGCCGCCCGCCCTGCATGGCCTCGGTGGTCATCGTGCCGTCACGCTACCCTGCGGCCGGCCCGCTGCCGGGGCCGCCGCTGTCCGGGCCAGCAGGTCAGACAGGCTGGCGATGAGCGCGCCCATGGACCTGGGGCCAGCGAACCCGGCCGTCGTCATCGTCAGCACGCACCAGACGCAGCTGCGGACCAGCTAGCTGGGCCGCGCCGGCCTGGAATCGCCCGGGTCGATTTCGCCGACATGACTCCTCCGCTGCTTCCGTTCTGCCCCTCCTCAAACTGTACTGCCAGTTTCAGATAGGGCCGGGGCCGGGCCGTCTCAGCTGTGGATGCGGCGGCGCGCAGATCACCGTGATCGGGCGGTGTGACAGTGCCGGAGACCGGCCGGGCGTACCGCTGAACGGTCGTTGTCTTCTGTTGAGCCTCCCGGCACTGTGGTACGTACGGCCCGAGAGCAGCGGCGGAACACCCGGCGACGGGCAGTACGGGAAGGTACCGGGTCGCGAGCCATTGTGTGGAGGGGGCCAGGTGCGGGAGAGCCTGATGGAGCGTGACCGGGAGCTCCGGGCACTGGCTGGCCTGCTGGAGGCGGCGCGCGGCGGGGCCGGCGGGGGGCTGCTGCTTGAAGGGACGGCCGGGATCGGGAAGAGCGCGCTGCTCGCGGCGGCGGGCGAGCGCGCCCGGGATGGCGGGATGCTGGTGCTGGGCGCTCGGGGCGGGGAGTTGGAGCGCGTGTTCGGGTTCGGGGTGGTGCGTCAGCTGTTCGAGCGGGCACTGGCGTCAGTCCCGGGTGCTCGGCAGCGTTCGCTGCTGTCCGGCGGGGCGCGGTTCGCGGTCCCGGCGATCGGCCATGCGGTGGTGTCGGCCGGGGGCGAGGCGCGAGCCGCCGATCCGTTCTCGGTGATGCACGGGCTGTACTGGCTGACGGTTAACTTGAGTGCTGCGCATCCGGTGCTGGTGTGCGTCGATGACGCGCACTGGGCTGATGTGCCGTCGTTGCGGTGGCTTGCGTACCTGGCGCGCCGTCTGGAAGGCGCCCGGGTGGCGCTGGTTGTCGCGGCTCGCCCGGCCGAGACCGATGCCGATTCTGCCCGGTACCGATCCCAGCCGACTGCACCAACGGGTTCAACGCCGCGTACTGGCGGCGGCCATGGGCCTACCTCGACCCGGACATCTGGCGGCCGATGTCCGCGCTGGCGCTCATCCCGGGCACTGACCGGGCTCGCGGCCTGCGCCTGCTGCAAGCGGATCTCACCAGCGGCGAATGGCACCGGCGCTGGGGTCATCTGCTCGCGCTGGATGAGCTCGACCTCGGCTACCGGGTCGCGGCCGCGGCCTAGTCCCAGACGTCCCGGGTCAGTTCGGTCAGCCGGAAGGATGTCTCGCCCAGGTGGCGGCCGAGCTGGGTCACCCGCGGGTCGGGCCAGAAGCCGGAGTGGTAGTGGATCGCTGGCGCGGTGCGGTCGAGGTCGGCGCTGAGGCTGACCGGGTCCCAGCACGGCTGGTCCACTCCGGGCTGGATCTGCCCTGGGTCAGGGTCACCGGGGGCGGGGTCGGCGAAGATCCAGGAGCCGATGTAGTCGGTGCGCCGGACCAGGTTCTTCCACCGGCGGGCCGGCGGGCCGGCCTGGTTGTCCAGCAGCTGGGCCAGGGTGCGGCGCGGTTCCAGGCCGAAGTAGGCCGGGAAGGCCCGGCCATACAGCCGCCGGAGCGGGCAGGCCAGGGTGAGCAGGGCGGTGCGCTGCAGCGTATCGCCGGGCAGTTGCGCGACTACGGCGGGCGCGATCACCGAACCCTGGCTGTACCCGGTCAGCAGCACCGGTGACGGCGGGAGCGACAGGTGCGGGGAGTCGGCGTAGCTGGCGTTGCGCAGGTGCGCGGCGATCTGCTGCCGGGCCGGGTCGGCGGGGTCGTGGCTGACCGTACCGGTCAGGATGCGGGCCCGGTCGACCAGTTCGGGCACCGCCCGCTCGGCGTAGCAGGGCGGGGCGAACGGGTGGCTGGCCCGCGGCCAGAACGTGCCGACATCCCAGATCGCGCCGATCGTCTTGCGCCGGGCCGGGTCGCTGTAGTCGGCCCGCAGCAGGGCCACCAGCAGGCCGGCCAGGAACAGGCCGACCAGGCTCTCCAGGGCCGCGAACCCGTGCAGCTGCTGGTCGATTACGGAGTGGCCGGCGCCCACCGCGGCGTAGATCTCCGCCCACCCGGCCGCGGCGACCATCCCCGCGGCCGCCCACAGCGCCACCACCGCCGCCTGGTCGACGAGCAGGCCGGTGGCCCAGGCCCGCGCGATCCGGGTCCGGGTGCCGGGAAAGCCCTCCGCGTCCGCGTCACCGAAGTTGCTGCCGTAGAACCGGGCCACCGGGCTGCCGGCCGGCCCGGGCGCGGCGAACCCCGATGCCCGCTTCCTCCAGGTGTAGAAGACCCAGGCCGCCGAGATGATCAGCCCGGCGGCCAGCCCGAGCGGGGCGGCGGCGAACGCGTAGATGGGCCACGGCACCTGCAGTGCGTTGGCCGGCGGCGGCCGGAACGCGATCCCGCTCGGCACCGGGGTGCCCAGCACCCGGGTGGCGAACAGCGTGGCCACCGCGCCGAACACGCCGCCCAGCAGCACGGCCAGCAGGGCGAACAGGGCGGCCAGGTGCCCGCCGGCGAACGGCTGGGTGGCCTTGTCCTGGGCCGGGGCGGAGCGGGCCAGCTTCCACCCGGCCACGGCCAGCACCACCAGCAGCACGGCCTGGGCCACCAGCAGGAACGCACAGGCGTTGGTGAAACCGGGCACGGTGCGGTGGCTGAACCGGTTCTCGGCCGGCCAGCCGCTGGTGAAGAACCCCCCGATGAACACGCCCGCCCCGCAGACCAGCATCAGCCGGCACCACAGTGTGCCGCGGGTCGCCTCGCCCGGCGCCCCGCCCACCCGGGCCGTGCGGTCGGCCATGGTCACGTTGTGCCGGTCGGCCAGCGGCAGGCACAGGCTCACCGCGGTCAGGGCCAGCACCAGCGCGGACACCACGAGCAGGGCCAGCCGGCCATTGCCCATGTGCGGGCCGGGCCGCGAGACGATCAGCGCGGTGAAGGCCAGCGCGCCGCCCGCGTGCAGGCTGCGCTGCCGCTGCACCAGCTCCCGGCCCCGCCAGAACCGGGTCTGGGTCAGCGGCCACTGCTCGTTGACCAGCGGCCTGGCCTGGCTGACCCGCGCCTCGTACAGATGCGCGGTCTTCACGCTGACCAGCCACATCAACCCGATCACCAGCGCCACTACGGCCAGCGCCAGCGCCACCCGGCCGCCAGCCGGCCACACCGCGAACCAGGTCAGCCAGGACGGCAGATGCGCGTTCGGCGCCTGCAGCGCGGCACTGCTGACCAGGATGGCCACCAGCACGGTGGTGAACTGCAACGTGGCCGAGAACGCCAGCAGCCGCAGCAGCGCCGCCGCCACCGCGTGCCGGCCGTCCCGGTCCAGGAACAGAGCCGGGGCGCGGCCAGCGGGCCTGCCGCCGGCCGCCGCGGCACTCCCGGTCTCCGGGGCCGTTTCGCGGACCGCCGTCCCGGCGGGCAGCGGCCCACCTGGCACCGCCTCGGCAGGCAGCGCCGCACCAGGCAGCGTGTCGGCGGCCGGCCCCGGGGCTGGCTGCCGTACCCGTTCCAGGGAGTGGCCCGGCTGCGGCGGCAGCGCGAAGTGGGCCACGTTGTAGAACATGAACGGGGCGAACAGCAGCCAGCACGCCGAGGCCAGCGGCGACTCGGTCAGCCCGCCCCACGAGTAGGCTTCCAGTTTCCACGGCACCCCGGCCCCGCCGCAGGCGGCCGGCGTCCACCGCCGGTAGAACATGGTGGTGCTGTCCCCGGCCACCTGCAGCGCGGCTGGATGCTCCAGCATCACCGGGCCGGTCGAGCCGGACACCCCATGGATGCGCAGCTCGGTGAAGTCCGGCGCATCAGCCGGCAGCATCGCATCAGCAAAGGAGCCCCCGGCGGCCGCCCGTGCCGGGCTGGTCAGATCCCCCGGCGCGAACCCCCACGCGCCGCCCAAACCGAAAACAACCCAGTCTCCGGGCGTATCGGGCATAACGACCCCCAGGGCCCGCAATTCCAGTCCAGGCCCCTAATGGTTCCCCGGCCGCCCGCATCCGTCAACGCCGCCCCGCAGGACCCAGGCTTACCAGCGGGAACATCCCGGCCGGCCGGGTCCGCGCCATAAGCCACGGCATTGCGCCGGGAAACCCGCCCTTATTCCGCGGCGGAAAACAGCTGGGGCTGATCGGCGGCCCACAGCCAGCTGCCATCGGGCTGCCGCCGGGCGATCTCGGCCGTCGTGCCGCCCGGGAACCGGGTGGAGGTGAGCGCGAGGTCGCCGCGCCGGAGAGCCGGCCGGACCTCGCCGCTGAACCGCGGCCGGCTGGCCAGCAGTGCCTGGTACACAGCGCGGATCGCGTCCGTGCCCACGGCCAGGTCACCGCCGGCCGCGGCCAGCACCGCCCCCGGCTCGTACCGGGCGACCACGCCCTCCACATCCCCGGCCCCAGCCCGCTGCAGAAACAGCCGCCCGAGATCTTCGGGCTCCGCGGGACGCTCGCGCTCACCGGCATCTGGCATGGCCGCCACCTCCTCCGCTGTCCGGACTAAGACCGTGCTCATCCTCCGCCCCGCCACCGACAGTCCCCCTGGGGCCGCGCCGGGCTAGGGCAGCAGCCGGCTGGCGTGCCGGGCGTAGATCTCCCGCATCTGCTCCGGGTCAGGCGGCACGCCAGGGAGCAGCGCGGCGCCAATGTCGCGGATGAACGCCAGCGCCGGGCCGGGCGGTGCCCAGATACCCAGCACCCGGGCGTCCTCCGGGTGCGGGTTGCTGAAGCCGTGCCGCTCGCCGCGCGGCGCGACGAACATCGACCCCGCAGCGGCTTCCTCCGGGTCGCCGTCCCCGGACACCAGCAGCCGGCCGCTGACCACGTAGATGGCCTCGTCGAAATCATCGTGCACGTGCGGGATCGGCCCGCCGAACCGGCCCGGGATGGTCATCTCCAGGGCGGCGAACCCGGGCGGCCGGCCGTCGTGACCGGCCAGGATATGCACCGGCTGGCCGGCGTACCGGAACCCGGGCCCGTCACCGCGGCGCGTCAGCAGGGTCATGACCTGCTTTCTATCACCCGGCCGCGGCCGGGACCGCCCCACCTCAGCGCGGTGCAGTTGCGGGTCACCGCTGACCACAAATGCACCGAACTGAGGAAATAGCAACGACTTTCAGGACTTTCGCCGGTTTGCGGGGCCCCGCGGGTAGGTCATCCTCCCGGTAACGACCCGAGGCCGCATACCGAACGGGGTGGTGCCGTCATGGCCCGCTATGCCGATGAGTTCCGCCGGAGCCTGGCCGATCCAGCCGGGTTCTGGGGTGAGGCCGCCACAGCAATCGAGTGGTACCGGGACCCCACCGTGGTGCTGGACACCTCCAACCTGCCGTACTACCGCTGGTTCAGCGACGGCGAGCTGAACACCTGCTTCAACGCGGTGGACCGGCACGTGCGCGATGGCCGCGGCGAGCAGGCAGCGCTGGTCTACGACAGCCCGGTGACCGGCACCAGCCGGACCTATACCTACCGGGACCTGCTGGACGAGGTGGCCCGGTTCGGCGGCCTGCTGCGCCAGCTCGGCGTCAACAAGGGCGACCGGGTGGTCATCTACCTGCCGATGATCCCGGAAGCGGCGATCGCCATGCTGGGGTGCGCGCGGATCGGCGCCATCCACTCCGTGGTGTTCGGCGGCTTCGCGGCCAGCGAGCTGGCCGTGCGCATCGACGACGCCGCACCCAAAGTCGTGATCTCGACGTCGTGCGGCATCGAGGTCAACCGGATCGTGCCGTACAAGCCGATGCTGGACCGGGCGCTGGAGCTGGCCACCCACCAGCCCGGCCACTGTGTGATCGTGCAGCGCCCGCAGGCGCCCGCGGACCTGACCCCGGGCCGCGACCTGGACTGGTCCGAGGCGATGGCCACCGCCGAGCCGGCCGGCTGTGTTCCGGTCGCGGCCACCGACCCGCTGTACATCCTGTACACGTCCGGCACCACCGCCCGGCCCAAGGGCGTGGTCCGGGACAACGGCGGGCACGCGGTGGCGCTGCGCTGGAGCATGACGAACATCTACGACACCTGGCCCGGCGAGGTGTTCTGGGCCGCCTCCGACGTGGGCTGGGTCGTCGGGCACTCCTACATCGTGTACGCCCCGCTGCTGACCGGGTGCACCAGCGTGCTGTACGAGGGCAAGCCGGTGGGCACCCCGGACGCGGGCGCGTTCTGGCGGGTGGTCGCCGAGCACGGTGTCAAGGCGCTGTTCACCGCGCCCACCGCGTTCCGCGCCCTCAAGAAGGAGGACCCGGCCGGCGAGCTGGCCGCCAAGTACGACCTGGCCGGCCTGCGCTACCTGTTCCTGGCCGGCGAGCGGCTCGACCCGGAGACCTACCGGTGGGCGGGGGAACTGCTCGGCATCCCGGTGATCGACCACTGGTGGCAGACCGAGACCGGCTGGGCTATCGCCGCCGACCTGATGGGCCTGGAACCGATGCCGACCAAGCCGGGCTCCCCCACCATGCCGGTACCCGGCTACGACGTGTGCATACTCGGCCAGGACGGGGCGGAGGTACCGGCCGGGCAGACCGGTGAGATCGCGATCCGGCTGCCGCTGCCACCCGGCTGCCTGCCCACGTTGTGGCAGGACGACCAGCGGTTCGTCGATTCCTACCTGTCCCAGTACCCCGGGTACTACATCACCGGTGACGGCGGCTACCGGGACAGCGACGGCTACCTGTACGTGATGGGCCGCATCGACGACGTGATCAACGTGGCCGGCCACCGGCTGTCCACCGGCGAGATGGAAGAGGTGCTCGCCAGCCATCCCGCGGTGGCCGAATGCGCGGTCATCGGGGTGGACGACGCGCTCAAGGGCCAGATACCTCGCGGTTTCGTGGTGCTCAAGGCCGGGATCAGCACCGACCCGGCCGACCTGTCCGCGGAACTGGTCCAGCTGATCCGCGACCAGATCGGCCCGGTCGCGGCGCTGCGCCGGGTCGACGTGGTGGCCGCCCTGCCCAAGACCCGCTCCGGGAAGATCCTGCGCAAGACCATGCGCAGCATCGCTGACGGCCAGGACGAGCCGGTCCCGTCCACCATCGAGGACCCGGCCGTCCTGGACAGGCTGCGGCCCATCCTGGCCGACAGCGGCTGACCGGCCGGTCAGCCGCTGGCACCGTCGCGGCGCAGGCCCTGCTCGGCGTACTCGGCCAGCAGGTCGCTGACCGACAGGCCGCGCCGCTCGGCCTGGGCGGCCAGCCGCTCGGCCAGTTCCGTGGCCAGCACGACCGTGCGGCGGACGCAGCCGTCGCCCTCCCACGCCTCCCCGGGTGTCTCAGACACGCTCAGACACGCTCCTTCCGTCCCGGCGCGGCGCGCTCGGGCTGGTTATGCGGGACGTACCGGCGCAGGATCCGGTCGCTCAGCAGGCCGAGGCAGCTCAGGTTGGGAAAGCCTGGCCCCTGGGCCAGCCCGGCCAGCACCGGCAGGTGCAGCGGCGGGTCCAGTCCGGCGACCGACAGATCGGCGCCGATCCGCCGGTCCAGCTCGCCGCCGTCCAGCGCGGCGTCCAGCCGGCCGCGGGCAGCCGGGCCGAGCAGCCACTCGAACCAGCGGGCCTGGAAGCCGATGGCCACCACCACCAAGTCGTAGCCGGCGCGCTCGCGTTCCCGGCCGTACTCGATGGTCACCACCACCTGCCGGTCCCCCGCGGCGATATGCACTGCCCGGCCAGCCAGCGTGCGGAACCCGGGCGAGGCGTTCAGCGTCGCCTCCGCCTGCTGGGAGAACACGCCCCGGTCGGTGCGCTCCAGGAACTCCCGGCGGTGCGTCTCGGCCAGCCGTGGCCACTCGCTGGGGTCGGAGTAGAGCCGGTTCTCCTCGTAGCTCTCGCCCCGCGAGCACAGGATCCCGCGGCTGGTCAGCACGTCCACCGTGGAGCGCCGGTGAGCCGTCCTGAGCAGGCTGATGACGACCGAGGCCGCGGCCTCACCGCCGCCGATCACGCAGACGCTCTGCGCGATCCCCGGGGCGGTGACCCGCGGCCGGAGCCAGAACGTCCGCCCGTCCAGCACCCGCGGGTGCTGCTCCGGCTGGCCCGGCACGGTGACCGGCGGCCCGGCGCCGGTGAACACCACACCGTCGGCCCGGATCGCCTCGCCCGGCCGGACCTCGAGCCGCCACCGCTGGCCCTCGGCCTCCACCCCGGCCACCTCAGCCGGGACGATCTCGGCGCCCGCCCGGTCCGCCACGTCCCGCAGGTAGCTGCTCCACCGCCGGTGCGTGGGGCGCGGCCGGCCGCGGTCGACCCAGTCCGCATAGCCGCCACGCCGGATCAGGTGCCGTGGCCAGCTGTACTCGGCCATGGCCGCGGTGACCGCGGCCGACGCCTCACCCCAGCTGTCCAGGTACGGGAATCCGACGTCTTTCTCGGCGGGCGTGCCGAGCGGCAGCAGGCCACTGGTGTAGCCCTGCCGCCCGGTCCAGTTCCCGGCGGGCGGGCCGCGGTCCACCAGCACCACCCGCGGCGCGTCCAGGCCGGCCGCCGTCAGGGCCCGCGCCTTGGCTGCGACCGAGATCCCTTTCGGCCCCGCGCCCACCACGGCCAGTGTCGGCATGACCGCGAGGATAACCGTCCCGCCCAGCCTTCGGGGCCGGCTGATCGGGGCACGATGGCAGCATGACCGATGCCGACCTGGTAGCCGACGCGGCGGCCGAACTGTACGCCGGTGACCCCGCGGCGTTCACCGAGCGGCGCGGGGCGCTGGCCGCGCAGGCCCGCTCGGCCGGCCAGGCCGCGGCGGCCAAGCAGATCACCGCGCTGCGCAAGCCGACCCACTCGGCGTGGCTGATCAACCAGCTGGTCCGGGCCGATCCCGGGGTGCCGCCCCAGCTCGGCGAGCTGGGCCAGGAGCTGCGGTCGGCCGGGGCGGCGCTGGACGGGGCCCGGCTCCGGGAACTGTCCCAGGCCCGCCGCCGGCTCGTCGACACGCTGGTCCGCCAGGCCCTGCAGCTGCCCGGCGCGGGCCCGCCGTCAGCCGCGGTGCGTGCCGAGCTGACCGCCACGTTCGGCGCGGCGCTGGCCGACCCGCAGGTGGCCGGCCAGCTCACGGCGGGCACCCTGGTCCGCGCCGTGCACCGGGCCGACTTCGCCCCGGCCGGCCCCGGCCTCACGCTCGTGCCGCCGCTGCCCGGCCAGTCCGGTTCTTCCAGCCCAGCGCAAGCCCGGTCAGCGGGGCGGACCAGGACCGCGGTCCGCGGCAACGGGCCAGCCGCGGCTGGCGCAACGGCGGCCGCCCGGGCCCGGCGCGAACGGGCCGAACGGGACCGGGCGCAGCGGGCCGAACGGGAGCGCGCCGAGCGGGACCGGGCCGAACGCGAACGGCAGCGGGCCATCACCGGGGCCGTGCAGGCGGTGGCCGAGGCGGCGCAGGCCGCCGAAGCCGCGGCCGCCGCCGAGCGAGAGCAGCGCGCCGGGGTCCGCCGGCTCGAGGACCAGCTCAGCGAGGCGCGGCAGCAGCTCACCGCGGCGCGGCGCGCGGCCCGCCAGGCGGCCGACGCCGAGCGGGCGGCCCGCCGGGCGCTCGGCCGGCTGCGCGGCTGACCGGCCCTCACGCCGGGTGGATGTACCGCCGGTCGTACCTGCGCCAGTCGCTTTGCCCATCGGGCCAGCGGATGTGCAGGTACCACTGGCCGCGGGCACCCAGCCAGCCCAGGATCTGGCAGGTGCGCCAGACCCCGTCGCTGTACAGCGCGTGCGCCTGGGGCCGCCGGGCGGGGTGGGACCAGCCACGCGGGTCTCCCGTGATGGACAGCAGCGGCACCGGCTTCGCGGCCATCCCAGCAGTATCGCGAACATATATTCGAGTCACCGCACTGGGACGGGGCGCAGCTGGGCCGCGGTGGGCCGGGCGGGCGTTAAGTAAGGAAACGGTCCGGGCGGTAGGGGTGCAGCTCCGCCGGGGCGGTGCCGGTGACCAGCTCGCCGGTGATGAGCTGGGCCAGGTACGCGCCCAGGGTCACGCCGCTGTGCGTCACGGCCAGGTAGACGTTGCGCGGGCCGGGCAGCCAGCCCACCATGGGCTGGCCGTCGGCGGGCATCGGGCGCACGCACACCTGGTACGCGGCGACCTGCGCGCCATCCAGGCCGCCGGTCACCTGGCGGGCCCGGCGGAGCAGCTCATCCGCCCAGCGCCGCAGCTCCGCGCCGGGGGTGTGCAGGTCCACAGCCGCGTCCGGCGCTTCCAGGTGGACCAGCCCGCCGGCGTGCGGCCGCAAGTACACGCCGGGCGCGTGCACCACCCGCGCCGGGCCGCCCGGCCCGGCCGGGCCAGCCTGGACCACGAGCCCGGGTGCCTGCGCGCGCGGCGGTTCCCACGGGACCAGCGGCACCGGCCCGGCCGCGCCGGCCAGCGCAGCCAGCGCGGGTGACCAGCGGCCCGCGCAGCACACCACCGTGTCCGCCGGGATCTGCGGGCCGGCCGCGGTGCGCACCGCGCGGACCGTGCCGCGGCCGGCCGCGAACCCGGTCACCTGGCCCGCCGGGCCGGTCCGCACGGTGACCCCGCGCTCGGCTGCGGCCGCGGTGAGCTGGCTGATCAGCGGGCCGGTGAGCAGATACCCCTCGGCGGGGAACCAGGCCACGCCGGCTGGGGCCGCGGGCCACCGGAGCGCGGGCTCCAGCGCCGCGGCCCCGGCGGCGCCGATCATCCGGGCTGGGTAGCCCCAGCTGGCCAGCCGGTCCACCCGCGCGGTGAGCTGGTCGTGCCCGGCGGCCGTGGCGGCCCACTCCAGGTTCCCGGCCGGCCGGTACCACGCCGCCCCGCCCAGCTCCCCGGCCAGGGCGGCCCAGGCCCGCATCCCGGCGTGGTTGAGCTCGTGGTAGCCGCGGGGCGCCTTGTCGCTGGAGTTCAGCCAGGCAAAGCTCCACCGGGTCGCGGCCTGGCCCGGTCCGGCCTGGTCCAGCAGGGTCACCTGGACGCCGGCCCCGGCCAGCCGCACGGCCAGGCAGCTGCCGATCACCCCAGCGCCGATCACCACGCAGCTGGCCGGCCGGGGCCCGCCGTCACCCAGCATGGGTCACTTCTGCGCCGTAGCGGCGTGGATGAGCGGATACACGTGGTGCCAGGCCACGGAGTGGAACCCGGCCCCGGCCAGCAGGCGGGTGGCCCGCCGCCTGGTGCGCGCCTTGTCCCGCCGCCCGGCCACCAGCGTGGGCCGCAGCCAGGCCGAGAACAGGTCGGCGAGCACCAGGTGCCCGCCGGGTGCCATGACCCGGGCGCACTGGGCCAGCCCGGCCCGCTGATCGGCCCAGTGGTCGAACGAGGTGGTGCTGACCACGACGTCGAACGTACCGGCCGGGTACGGCAGCTGCTCGGCCGGGCCGGCCAGGAAACTCAGCCGGCCATCCGCCGCGGCGTTCCTGGCCGCCTCGACCATGGCCGGGGCGGCATCGATCCCGGCTAGTTCGGTGGCGCCCGGGCAGTGCTGGGCCAGGCGGCGCAGCAGGTAGCCGGTTCCGCATCCGACGTCGAGGATGCGCTGCGGCGACGGGGCGCAGGCCAGGACGAGATCCACGCAGCGGTCGGCTATCTCATGGTGCAGCCGGCCCAGCCAGCCGTCCTCGTAGCCTGCGGCCCGCGCGCCGAACGCGGCGACGTCGCGATCCCGGGTCATTGCCCCATCCTCACCGCTCGGCGGTCCGGTCGAGCACCGGTTTGACGTCAATGACCGGGGTCCGGTCGAGCGCCTCGAGCCCGGCCACCTGGACCCGGAGCCCGTGCACCGCGAGGACCCGCACCCGGTGCAGCCCGATGGGGTTGGGCCGGTCCGGCGAGCGGGTGCTGAACACACCGGTCATCGGGCGGCACGGACCGCCCCGGGGCCGGGTGACCAGCACGTCCCGGTCGGCCCGGTCGAGCCAGGTCAGCACGATGACGTCCAGGCCGGGCTGGAGGTCCCGGATGGCCTCGGCCACGGCCGGCTCGAAGGCCAGCCACGCGGGCGGCGCTCCTTCCTGCCCCTGCCGCGGTGCCTGCGCCCGCTCGGTCAGCGGCGACTCCACCCAGCCGACCGGCCGGACCTCGTAGCGTGCTGCGGCCATGCCTGCACCGTACCCGGGCCCGCCGGGCCGGGTTATGGTGACCGTGCCGCGCTGGCGTCCGGCCCGCCCCCGCGAGCGCGGGGCGGGCCGGTTTGATCGCCGCTGGGGTCAGTGCGGTGGGAAATGCCCGCGGGCGGGGCAGAAACAACCGCGCTGATGCCTGGGCGGGCTAGCGGAGGCGGCGCAGCAGGCGGATGAGGGCCTTGTACACCTCGACGGCCTCGCGCAGGCCGAGCAGCCGCAGCAGCCACCGGAAAAGCGATCGCATGCTGTCCATCGTGACCCGCGCGGCCGTGGCCGGCCATGGTGCCTGCCCCCGTATTGGCCGGGGCTTAGGCCTACTCCGCTGCGGGGCCGGCGGGCCCGCGTCCCATAAGGTGAGCAGCATATGGCGGCCAGGGCAGCGGGGCTGGCTGGGTGGACGGGCGAGCAGCTACGGCATGCCGCCGCCATCCTGCACCAGGGCGCCAACCCGGTCGCCCGGGTCTACGAGAGCATCGGGTCCGACTTCTTCCTGGCCATCGCCCCGGGCTGGCTCAACCTGGGCCTGTGGCGGGGACCGGGCACCGAAGACGAGGCGGTGGAGGCCTGCCAGCGGCTGGTCCGGACGGTTGCATCCGCGCTGCCCACCGGGGGCGTGATCCTGGACGCCGGGAACGGTCTCGGCACCCAGGACCCGCTGATCGCCGGGCAGGTCGAGCCGCGCCGCCTGCTGGCCCTGAACGTCACCGAGTGGCAGCTGGCGGCGGGCCGGGGCCGGCTGCGGGAAGCGGCCGCCGCACCGGTGGCCGGGGACGCCGCCCGGCTGCCGGTCGCCGCGGCGGCGGTGGACGGGATCATCAGCGTGGAGGCAGCGTTCCACTTCCGGTCCCGGGCGGCGTTCTTCGCCGAGTGCGCCCGGGTGCTGCGCCCCGGCGGCGTGCTGACCATGTCGGACATCGCGACCCAGCGCTGGCCGCGCACCCCGGCCGAGGTGCTGGCCGGCCTGACCCAGCTGCGGATCTGGGGGATGCGGCCCAGCGCGGCCATGACCGCGGCCCAGATCGCCGCGGCCGCCCGCGCCGCGGGCCTGGCCGACGTGCAGGTCACGCTGTGCGGCGAACAGGTGATCGCCCCGGCGGTCCGGCTCACCGCCACGCGGCTGGCCAGCCCGGCCGGCGCACCCGCCGGGCAGCAGACCGCGGCCCGGCTGCTGCTGGGCCAGGTCGACCTGCTGTGGCAGCACCGCATCATCGACTACCTGCTGCTCCGCGCGGTCCGCCGCTAGCCCAGCGGGCCGCATTACGTGCTGGACAGGCGGGCCCGGGGCATGCGGCGGGGCTGTGGCATAGTCCAGGCATGGCCATTGTCGAGGACCTGGAAGCCGAGCAGGACCGGCTGGAAGCCATCCTGGCGGGCCTGGACGAGGCCCAGTGGGCCGCGCCGTCGGCCGCGGCCGGCTGGACGGTCAGCGACGTGGTGCTGCACCTGGCGCAGGGCGAGGAGGCGGTGACGGCCAGCGCGGCCGGTGTCCGCCTGCGGTCCGGGCCGGGGGCCAGCGTGGACGAGATCATGAACGAGCTCGTCCAGGCGGAACGCGCCGCGACAGCGGCCGGGATCTTCCGGCGCTGGCGGGAAGGCCGGGCCGCCGCGCTGGCCGCGCTGCGCGCGGCCGACCCGCAGCAGCCGCTGCCCTGGGTGGAGGCCCCGCTCAAGCCGGCCACGCTGGCCACCACCCGGCTGGCCGAGCACTGGGCCCACGGCCTGGACATCACCAGGCCGCTGGGCATCGACTTCCCGGACACTGGCCGGCTGCGGCACGTCGCGTGGCTGGCGCACCGCACGCTGCCCTACGCGCTGGCCCTGGGCCGCGGCCAGCGCTGCGACGTGTTCTGCGAGCTGGACGCGCCGGACGGGACGGACCGGTGGCGGTTCGGGCCGGCTGGCGCGGATTCCTCGATCGCCGGGCCGGCCGGGGCGTTCTGCCGGGTGGCCGCGCAGCGGCTGGCGCCGGAGGAGTCCGGGCTGCGGGTCCAGGGCCCGCACGGCGCCGCCGCGCTGCGCGTGCTGCGCACCTACGCGGCCTGACCGGCCACGCCGTCTGCGGAACCGGGGTGAACATGGCGGCTGGCTTCTAGAGTGCTCATGTGCGAGCCGTGGCGCAGCGGGTTACTCAGGCCAGCGTGGCCGTGGGCGGGCAGGTCGTCGGGGCCATCGGCGAGCCGGGCCTGCTCGTCCTGGTGGGTGTCACGCATGACGACACACCAGCCCAGGCCGCGAAGCTGGCCGCCAAACTGTGGGGGCTGCGCATCCTGGAGGACGAGAAGTCGTGCTCCGACGTGGCCGCGCCGCTGCTGGTGATCAGCCAGTTCACGCTGTACGCCGACACCCGCAAGGGCCGCCGGCCAACGTGGCAGGCAGCTGCGCCTGGGCCGGTCGCGGAACCGCTGGTGGACGCGGTGGTCGCGGCGCTGCGCGGCCTGGGCGCCCGGGTGGAGACCGGGGTGTTCGGCGCCGACATGAAGGTCAGCCTGGTCAACGACGGCCCGGTCACCATCATCCTGGAGCTGTGAGCTGTGAGCCGGGGACCCGCCGGTGCGCAGGCCCGGTTCTGGATCTCGAACAGGCCGGTGCCGACATGCGGGTGCGGGTACGGGCCGCGGTAGACGACCTCGGCGCCGTTCCTGGCCAGGCCGCGCGCGTTCTCCGGGTACGAGCCCTCGTTCGCCATCAGGAACACGCACCGCTGCCGGGCCAGCCGGCCGAGGTAATCCGCTTCCGGGCCCGGGATGGCGATGGCGCATTCCCGGGCGAACTCCTCGTGGCCGAGGTCCAGGACCTCGTCGTTGAAGCCCTGCAGGCCCCTTCCGGCGCTCGTCCCGGGCTGAACCCGTTCTATCCGCCCCCGGGCCCGCGGTCTGGAGCCCGATGCCTAACGCCCGCGGCTGGCTAATGCGGGCGGCCGGCGATCACGATGATCTCCGGGCTGGCCGGGCTGGCCGGCGACCGGTCCCAGTCGCCGTACCAGGTGACACCGGTGAGGCCGGCCTCGGTGAGAAAGCCGGCCAGCTCAGCCTGGTCCATGAAGCGGAGCGTGTCGGGAATGGCGAGGCGTTCGCCGTCGGGGAACCGGATGCACGTCTCATACGTCACGAGCTGGCCGGCCACCGACCTGATGCCGTAGTGCACGTCGGCTGGCCCGTCCGCGGTTGGCACCCGTTGCCTGGTCTCCCCGGGCGACCAGTACTGCCATTCCCGGGCCCCGGGGTTCCTGGTCTCGAACGCGATCCGGCCGCCGAGGGCCAGATGCCGGCTGAGCGCGTTCAGGGCGGCGCGGACCGCGCTGTCCGCCAGCAGCAGCTGGAACACATGACCGGTCATGACGATCAGATCGAAACGGGTGGGCACGGCCAAGCTGGCGGCGTCCGTCTCGATCCAGTGCACCGGGCGCCCGCCGGGCCGGCTCCGGGCTACGGCCAGCATGGCCGCGGCCGGGTCAGCGCCGGTCACGTCATGCCCGCGCGCGGCCAGCCCGCAGGCCAGCTGCCCGGTGCCGCAGCCCATGTCCAGGATGGTCATCTGCGGCCCGGCGGCCAGGCTGAGGTAGAACGCGGTGCTGTCGCCCGGCGGGTTCAGCGCGTCGTACAGCGCGGCCAGCCTGGTGTCGGCGTAGGCGGCGCTCAGCAACCCGTCACCCCGCTAGTCTCTCGGCGGCCAGCAGCCGGGCCCGGTTCTCGGCCTCGGGGGGCAGGCCGAGCGCGGCCCGGCGCTCGTCCAGGGTGCCCGGGTCGCGCACCGTCCACAGAGTCAGCCGGCCGTCCATGACCTGGTACTGGGTGCCGTAGACCTGTGGCTCGCCGCGGTGCATCAGCACCCGGTCGGTCAGGTAGGCGAGATCCCGCGGGGCGGCGTCGCCGCGGGCGGCCGCCTCCTCCAGCAATGGCAGGCACTCTTCCTGGAACCCGGCTGGCGCGTGCTGGACCAGCAGCCAGGCGGCGTGCGCGCCGTCCGGGCCGGCCAGGGCATACCCGGGCCAGCCGTGCTCGGCCACGATCTGCCGCATCCGGGCCGTGTTGGCCCGGTCGATCGGGGCGACGACCTGGTCCCATTGCTCGGCCCGGTGGGCGGGCGGCAGCGACTTCCGCGCGGTCTGGTCCCGGCCGGCGCGCTCCAGCAGTTCGGTGCGGAGTTTCTCGTTCACCCGTCCCAGCTCCCCGGTTCCCGGAGGGCTATCCTCCATCCGCAACATTGACACGGCGGGCACGGCGCAGCCAGCGAATATCCACTGATATCCGGCCCGCCGGCCGGTTCCGCGCCCGGCCAGGATGCCGGGTGGCCGACCATGTGGTAATCCGGGTGGGCTCGCTGAGTTAGCCGCCCCGGCCACGGAGGAGTGTTCATGCCCTACATCACGCTGAACTCCGGCGAGCCCGGGATCCGTGGTCTGCTCAAGTACCGGCCGGAGACCGGCCGGCCGCTGAGCGACCTGGCCGAGGTGCTGCTGCGCGGGCCCAGCACGCTGACCCGTGGCGAACGTGAGCTGATCGGGGCGTACGTGTCGGGGCTGAACGACTGCCGGTACTGCACGGCCTCGCACTCCGCGTGCGCGGCTGCCCAGCTGCCGGGCGGCATGACAGTGGTGGAACAGGTCCGCTGCGACGCGGCCAGCGCGCCGGTATCCGCGAAGCTGAAGGCGCTGCTGCGCATCGCGGCGGCGGTCCGCCGCAGCGGCCTGGAGGTGACCGCGGAGGACGTGGCCGGGGCCCGCCAGGAAGGCGCGACTGACCTCGAGATCCACGACACGGTGCTGATCGCGGCGGTGTTCTGCATGTTCAACCGGTACGTGGACGGGCTGGGCACGGTGGCCCCGGACGACCCGGCGCGTTACGCCACTGGCGCTCAGCGCCTGATCAGCGACGGTTACCGGCCGCCGGAATAGCAGGTCAGGCGGCCAGCAGCTGGAGGAGCTGGGGGCGGTCGGGGCCGGGAATGGGCGGCGGGGCCTGCCGGCCGAGCTCGTCGAGCTTGTCGCGCATCCCGGGCCGCTGCAGCACCTGCTGCGGCAGCGCGAGGCACAGCACCGTCTCCAGCAGCCCGCGGAACGCGTCCGGGTCGCGGACGGCGGCTGCGCTCAGCTGCCTCATCGGGGAGCCCGGCGGCGACCACGGGCGCCCGGCCCGCAGCGCGGTCATCTCCGCGAGCCGTTCCCGGTCGGCCCGGATCTGATTCCAGTAGAACGGCGCGATCAGCCGTTCGGTCGCCTCGTCCCACGCCGCGGCGAATCCCGCCGGGTCAGCTGGGTACTCCCGGACGATCCGGCGCAGCAGCTGCGCGTGCACGATACCGACGCTGAGCCCGCGGCCCGCCGACGGGTTGGTGCACGCCCAGGCATCTCCGACGGCGGCGAAACCGGTGGCCACCGGGCGGCCGTCCAGCGTGAACCGGCGGTACCGGTCCAGGATGCCGGCCATCGGCAGCACCCCGGTGATCGGCTGGCCATCCAGCCAGTGCGCCTGCAGCGGGCAGGCGCTGACTACGCGGCTGAAGCAGCCGGGGTCGCGGAGCGCCTTGAGCGGCGTGTCCCCGCTGGAGGTGAAGACGGTCACCGACCAGGTGCCGTTGTCGCCATGGATGGTGAGCAGCGAGATGGTGCCGAGCGGAACCAGCGCTGGGCCGAGCAGGCCAGGCTGCGCCGGGCCGGTGAAGTAGCGCGTGTAATACGCGAACCCGCTGTCCTCCTGCTGTATGGCCGGCTCCGGCGCACCCAGCCCGGCGAGCAGGGCGGCGCCGGATGACCGGCGCCCCATCGCGTCCACGACCAGATCGGCACGCAGCTCCGTGCCATCCGCGATGCGCACCCCCGCCACATGCTTAACGCCCGCTAGCGCTGATTGCCCCGGCAGCAGCCCGGTGACCCGGAGGCCGCGCCGGATGACCACCCCGGGCTGGTTCTGGGCCGCCGCCGCGATCACGGACTCGATGACGGGACGGCGGCCAGTCACGAACCGGAACTCCTCGTCGCCGGGGCGCGGGCCGCCGGTCAAGCTCGGCGGGGCCGACCGCAGGATGTCTTCCCACACGCAGCCGGCCGCCAGCAGCTGCCCGGTCAGCCCGGGCAGCTCCTGGTCGCAGACCTGCCGGAACCGGGCGAACAGGTTGTGCGGCTGGCGGAACTGCGGCACGCCCGGGCGCGGCCAGCCGCCCCAGGCGGCGCCGGCGGTGGCCGGCACCTCCCCCGGATCGGCCTCCAGCACAGTGACCTGGTGCCCGTCCCGGGCCAGCATCATCGCCGCGGTCAGCCCGATCACGCTGCCCCCGCACACCACGATTGATCCCACGGCCATCCCCCGCCTGCCCACGTTACGATCCCGGCTACTGGGCAGAGGCGGCGCACCGCCGGCAGATACGTGTCCCATGGCTGACATCACGGCCTGAGCAGCCAGGCTGGACGCGCCGCGAAGCTACCGTTAGCCGGTCAGCGCGTACAGGCAGCCGTCCCAGTAGGCCTCGACCCGGGGGCGCCGCCGGCCGCGCAGCCCGATTTCCAGCACGTCGGGCTGGACGCCCACGGGCGCGAGGAACCACAGTTCCAGCCCTGGCCCGGGAACGCGGGCAAAGTCCCGCAGGCCGGGCGGCGCCGCGGTGGCCGCGTGCATATAGGCGGGCGCCCCGGCGCAGCACCGGCGCGGGTGGGCCGCCCACACCCAGAGCCGCCCGCCGTGCGCCGCGACGAACGCGGCGGCGTCCGGGCTAACCTCCACTCGCACAGCACCACGATAACGCGGCCCGTGCGGGAGCCCAGCTCAGCGCGGCGGTTTCCTTTGTTGACGGCCAACGGACAGCCGGGTCATCCTTTGTTTCTATCGCCAGGGGGTAGCGGGGCCATGGCCATGACGAGTGCTCACCGGGCGCGCCGGATGGCGGATAGCAGGCCACGGTGAGCTTTGCTGTCAGCGCGGACGCCTATCTGCGGTTCATGGGGAAGTACTCGGAGCCACTGGCGGGGCAGTTCGCGGACCTAGCCACGATTCGCGCCGGGCAGCGGGTGCTGGACGTAGGCTGCGGCCCCGGTGCGCTCACGGCTGAGCTGGTCCGGCGGGCCGGCCCGGGCGCGGTGAGCGCGGTGGAACCGTCGGCGTCGTTCGCCGCCGCCGCACGGGACCGGCTGCCGGGGGTGCCTGTCCAGCAGGCGGCGGCCGAGCACCTGCCGTTCCCCGCCAGGGCTTTCGACGCCGCGCTGGCCCAGCTCGTGGTGCACTTCATGGCTGACCCGGTGCTGGGTGTGCGGGAGATGGCCCGGGTCACCCGGCCCGGTGGGGTGGTGGGCGCCTGCGTGTGGGATCACGCGGGCGGCCGCGGGCCGCTGGCCGTGTTCTGGCGGGCGGTGCGCGACCTGGATCCGGCGGCGGACGACGAGTCCGGGCGGCCTGGTGTCCGGGAGGGCGACCTGGCCCGGCTGTTCGCGCAGGCCGGACTGGACGGCGCGCGGGCCGCCACGCTGACCGTCCGGGTTCGCCAGGCCAGCTTCGAGCAGTGGTGGGAACCGTTCACGCTCGGCGTCGGCCCGGCCGGTGCGTATGTGGCGTCGCTGGTGCCCGGCCACCGGGCCGCGCTGCGCGAGCGGTGCCGGGGCCTGCTGCCAGCGGGCCCGGTCGAGATCGCCGCCACCGCGTGGGCGGCGGTAGGCCGTCCCTGAGCGCCCCCGGTGCGCCTACACTGCGGGAAGACGCAGGTGAGCACCGTCGCTGCAAGGTGACTGCAACCCTCCGCCGACATCATGGCTGGCCAACAGGCCATGAGGAGGCGACGATGACAACCGCGACCGTGGTGGACGAGTTCCTGCAGGCGATCGAGAAGCCCGGCATCCCCGGCTGCGACGTGTGGAGCGCGGACGCGACCCTGGACGCGACCGTGCCCAACTGGCGGCTGCACCGGGCCGGCCCGGATGCGATCCGCGGGGAGTACGCGCGCTGGTTCGCCGACCCGGCCCACATCGGCGAGCTGCGCCGCTACCAGATGGACGATGGCTCGGCCGAGGTCATCGAGTACACGCTCAGCTGGGCTGAGAACGGCGTGCCGCACGCGGCCCACCACATGCACCTGCTGACCGTGCGTGACGGGCGGATCGTGGCCGACACCGTGTTCTGCGGCGGCCGCTGGCCGGCCGCGCTGCTGGCCGAGATGGAGGCCGCGGATGGCTGAGCCGGGGACCGCCGAGCCGGGGACCGCCGAGCTGCCGCGCCGCTGCCGTGACGTGGCCGAACTGCTCGACGGCGCCACTGAGCGGGTGCCGTTCGATGAGGTCCCCGGCAAATCCGGCGCGCGTCTGGAGCGGGTGGCCATTGCTGGCCAGCGTTACGTGCTCAAGCACCTTGACCTGGCCGCGGACTGGACGTTGCGGGCGTCTGGCTGCCTGCCGGGCGCGCCGCTGGTGCTGTGCGAACGCGGCCTGCTGGCCCGGCTGCCGGGCTGTTTTAACCAGCCGATCGTCGGCGCGGCCCCGGAAGGCGGGCCGGGCCCGGGCCGGCCGGGCGGATGCGCCGTGCTCATGCGCGACGTCACGCCGTGGCTGGTGCCGGTCACCGGCGAGCCGATCCCGCTGGGCCAGCACGCCCGGTTCCTGGCTCACATGGCCGCGCTGCACGCGGCGTTCTGGGACTGCGGCAGCGACGCGGACGTCATCCCGGTCATGCACCGCTACCTGGAGCTTTCGCCCTGGACGGCGGAAGCGGAAGCAGCGGTGGGGTCCACCCACCTGGTGCCGGAGCTGGTGGCCAGAGGCTGGCCGCTGCTGGCCCAGGTAGCCCCGGCCGCGGCCGCGGTGGTCACCCCGCTGGCCTACGACCCCAGCCCGCTGGTGGACGCCCTGGCCAGCACGCCGCAGACGTTCGTGCACAGCAACTGGAAGCTGGACAATCTCGGCACCGACGACCGGGGCCGGACGGTGCTCCTGGACTGGGAGCAGCCCGGGCTCGGTGCACCGCTCAGTGACCTGGCCTGGTACCTGGCCATTAACTGCCGCCGCCTGCCGCAGTCCAAGGCGGCCGCGATCATGCGCTACCGGGAGGCGCTGGAGGCGGCCGGGGTGGCCACCGAGCCGTGGTGGGACCGCCAGCTGGCGCTGTGCCTGCTCGGCGCGCTGGTCCAGTTCGGCTGGGAGAAGGCGCTCGGCGGCTATGACGAGGAACTCGCATGGTGGGAAGACAAGGCGGTCACGGCGGCGGCGCTGCTGAGCTGACCGGCGCTGAGCTGACCGGCGCTGAGCTGACCGGCGCTGAGCTGACCGCGGCGGTGCGGGACGGGTACGAGGCCGCGGCGGGCGGCTGGCGCGACGGGCCGGGACGGATGTACACCCGGCTGGCCCAGCTGCTGGTGGCGGCCGCGCCCGTGCCGCTGGCCGGCCGGCGGGTGCTCGATCTGGGCGCGGGCACCGGGGCCGCCGGGCAGGCCGCCCGGGACGCGGGAGCCGCCCAGGTGGTGGCGGCCGACCTGGCCCCCGCCATGCTGCGCCAGGGCGGCCCGGCGCTGCACCCGGTGGCGGCCGACGCGGTGGCGCTGCCATTCCGCGCGGACAGCTTCGACCTCGTGCTGGCCGCGTTCTGCCTCAACCACCTGCCGGACCCGGCCGCCGGGCTGGCCGAGGCGCGCCGGGTCAGCGGCGCGCTGGCGGCCAGCGTGTTCGCGCCGGGCTGGACCCATCCGGCCAAGGACGCGGTGGATGCGGCGCTCCGCCCGCTGGGTTACCGCGAGCCACCCTGGCACGCGTCGTGGGCCGGCCGGGGCGGGGACCTGGCGGGCGGCCCGGAGCGGCTGGCGGCGCAGGCCCGGGCGGCGGGGTTCCGCAGGCTGCGGGTGCGCACGGTGCGGGTGCCGACCGGGCTGGTCACCCCGGCCCAGGTGGCGTCCTGGCGGCTGGGCCTGGCTCAGTTCGCCCCGTTCCTGGCCTCGCTGGACGCGCCGGGCCGCGCCGCGGCCCGGCGCGCGGCCGAGCGCGCGGTGGCCGGCACCGGCCCGCTGGTGGTGTCGATGGCGGTGCTCACCGCGGGGTGAACGGGACCGGCCCGCGGTGGTGCCATGGTGCTGCTCACCACGCGGGGCCGGTCACCGGGCCGCGGCCCGCCAGCCGCAGCTCCGCGGCCTGGCGCAGGCCGTCCCCGTACCGGCCCGCGGCCCCGGCCAGCCGGGCCGCGCGCTCCGTGGCCCGGTCCAGCCAGGCCGGGTTGCCGAACTCGGCACCGACGTCCCCGGTCCACCACCACGCCTCGATGCCCACCGCCCGGTCCAGCGCGTCCAGGTCGGCGGCCACGGCGTCTGGGTCCACCGGCAGGTGCAGCCGGTGCCGGGCCCGGTGCCCGACGAGCCGGGCCACGCTGGTGTACCGCGGGACGGCCAGTGTCCCGGCCCGGGCGGCCAGGTCGCGGGCCGCGGCCAGCGCCGCCTCCGGGTCACCGCGCAGCAGCGCGAGCCGGGCGCTGAGCAGCCGGTGCTTGAGGGCCAGCCGCCAGCCGAACACCAGGTCACCGTGCAGCAGCGTCCCGGCCTGAGCCAGCCGGGCCTGCGCCCCGTCCGGGTCCCCGGCGGCCAGGTACTGCTCGGCCAGGTCTTCCAGCGCGGCGATGGTGACCTCGACGGTGCCATCGCGGTGCGCCACCTCCAGCGCCTCCTGATGGTGGTCCAGGGCTTCCTGCCAGGCCCCCAGGTTGCGCAGCACCCAGCCCGCGAAGTTCACCGCGCGGCCGGCGAATCGCGGCACCTGGCGGCGTTCCACCTCGGCCGTGTAGCTGCGGAACGCGGCCAGCGCCTGGGCCGGCTGGCCACCGAGCGCGTGCGCGTGGCCGGTGAACAGCAGCGCGTGCAGCGTGGCCGAGGTGTGCTCGGCCCCGATCTGCCCGCGGGCCGCGGGGCGGAGCAAGGCCAGCGCCTCGTCAGCCCGGCTCTGGTGAGCCCGGAGCACACCGAGCCAGGCCGCCGCGGTCACCCGGTCCGCGCCCTGAGCCAGCGACGAAGCCTCGGTCAGCAGCAGCTCCGCCTGGGCCAGGTCCCCGGCGGCATGATGGATGCGGCCCGCCGCGGCCAGGCAGCGGCCGCGGTCGGCCGCGGCCGCCGCGGCCAGCGCGCCGTCCTCGGCGAACTGGGCCGCCTGCGCGAAGCGGCGGCCGAAGTAGCAGGCCCAGGCGCCGACTTCCAGGGCCGCCGGGCCGGCTGCGGTGGCCCGCCCGACGTCGTCCAGCGCCTCCAGGTAGCGGGCCCGGCGGGTCCGCACCCGCGCCCGGGCCAGCCAGCCCTCCGGCTCGGGGTGCAGCCGCAGCGCGTCGTCGAGCAGGGCCTCGGCGGCCGCGTGGTCGAACCGCTCGGCGGCCCGCCCCGCGGCGTCCCGTAGCGCCCGGGCGGCCAGCTCGACGTCGCCGCCGCGCCGCGCGTGGTCCGCGATGGTCACCGGGTCGGCGGCGGGCCGCTGGGCCAGTACCCGGCCCGCCTGCCGGTGCAGCAGCGCGGCCCGGCCCGGCGTCGCGCTGGCGGCGAGTGCCTCGCGGACCAGTTCGTGCCGGAACCGGAACGTCCCGCCCTCCTCGACCAGCAGCTGCCCGGCGGCCGCGCGCTCGGCGTCGTCCAGCACCATCACCGTGGGGTGGCCGAGCACGGCGGCCAGCAGGTCGACATCCAGGTCCTGGCCGATCACGGCGGCGGCGCGGAGCAGCGCCCCGGCCGCGCCGAGCTCGTCGCAGCGCGCCGACACCGACTCGACCAGCGACGCGGGCAGTTCGCTGCCCGCGGCCTGCTGGGCCAGCTCGGTCAGGAACAGCGGATGTCCCTTGGACCGCGCGTACAGCTCGTCGACCCGGCCCGGGCCGACCAGCTCGGCGGCCGCGTCCCGGCCGAGCACGTCCAGGTGCAGGTAGCCGGTGGCGGGCAGCGGCTCGCCCGCGCCTGGCCGGACCGCCGCGACGACCGGGGATGGCAGGCCGGCGCGCCGGGCGAACCGGAGCCAGTCGGCCAGGGCCGACCCAGCCAGGTGCGCGTCGTCCAGGATCACCACCAGGGGCGCGCGGCGGCCCAGACGGCCCAGCACCCGGACCAGGGCCGCGTACAGCACCGCCGGGCCGAGCATGCTGTCGGCCAGGGCCAGCACCGGCCGGGGGCCGGGGGCGGCGCCGAGCACCGGGGAGAGCACGGCCGTATCGGAACCGAGCACATCGGCGGCCAGCTCAGGCCCGAGCCGGTGCAGCAGCGCGGCCAGCGCGGTGAGCAGCGCATCCAGGGGCATGGCCCGGTCCAGTGGCCCGCAGGGAGCCAGCAGCACTGTGTCCCCGGCGGCGGTGCGCCGCCCCGCCCAGGCACGCAGCAGCGTGGTCTTGCCGATCCCGGCCGCCCCGTCGACGACGATGACCTCGGCCGGCCCACCGCGGGACCGCAGCGCGGCGGCGTCCAGGGACGCCAGCTCGCCGTCCCGCCCGACCAGCCCGGCCCCGGCCGTCCCACCGGCCGCCGCGCCCGCCGCGCCGCCCGCCGCGCCGCCGGGCGCCGGCTGGGCCAGGTCGCCACGCAGGATCGCGGCGTGCAGCCGCTGCGTTTCGGGTGACGGGTCGGTGCCCAGCTCCTCGGCCAGCCGCTCCCGGGTGCTGGCGTAGGCGGCCAGGGCGGTGGCCACCCGGCCGCCGAGCGCGTACGCCCGGAGCAGGATCCGCAGCACCGCCTCGTCGTAGGGTTCCCGCTGCAGCGCCTCGGCGGCGCCGTCGGCCGCGGCCATCCAGTCACCGGCGTCCAGCAGGGCGCCAGCGGCCACCCGGCGGCTGCGGCTGATCAGGCGCTCCAGTCCGGCCTGCCGGAGCAGGGCCCAGTCCCCCGGCAGCGGACGTGGGCCGTCGCCCCGGGCCAGGGACAGCGCCACCCGGGCCGCCGCGGCCGCGCCCAGCACGTTACCCGCTGCCTGGCGCCGTTCCACCTCACTGGTCAGCTCGGCCAGTTCAGCCGCGTCCAGCCAGTCGCAGCGCAGCAGGTAACCGTCATCGCCGTGGCCGATCCGGTCCCGGCCAAGCGCCGACCGCAGCCGGCTGACCAGCACGGCCAGCTGGTCCTCCGGCCGGCCCGGCGGGGCACCGCCCCAGATCGCGTCGATCAGCACCCCGGCGGACACGGCCTGCCCGCCCGCCAGCGCGAGCAGATGCAGGGCCAGCCGGGCTTTCCGGCTGCCCACCGCGTGCGGTTCCAGGCCGTCCACACCGAACTCGCCGAGCACCCGCACACCCAGCCACTTCATGCCGGTATCAAACCGCGGTGCGGCGCGGCACGCCAGCACAGCGGCTGCAAGGTGGCTGCAGCCCGGGCCGGCCATGGTCAGCCCAGGGGAACACCGCACAGCGTGAAGGAGAGAGAAATGAACGGAAAAGCGGAGCAGGCCAGCTTCCAGGCCCCGGACGAGACCCGCGGCTTCGAGCGGGGCACGCTGGACCTGGTCCGGATCGGCGGCGCGGAGATCGGCCGGCTCACCCTGCAGCCCGGCTGGCGCTGGTCGGAGCACGTCAGGCCGCTGGCCGGCACCGACCTGTGCGAGGCGCCGCACTTCCAGTACCACGTGCAGGGCACGCTGCACATCGTGATGGCCGACGGTACCGAGTTCGACGCCCGGCCGGGGGATGTCACCGCGCTGCCCCAGGGCCACGACGCCTGGGTGGCCGGGGACGAGCCGGTGGTCGTCGTGGACTGGTACGGGGCCAGCAAGTACGCACGCAGCTGACCGGCGGCTGGTAAAGCCCGGCCGGAATTTTCTGGCCGGGCGGTCCATCCCGGGCCGTCCTGCTCGTCGTCTGGGCGAACCGGCCGAAGCGGCCGGGCCAGCCGAACGAGGAGTGACCACGATGAGCCCGTACATGATCTGCCAGATCGTCCAGGCCGAGCAGGCCGCGCAGGCCAGGCAGCACGCCCGGTGCGGCACCAGCCAGCGGCAGGCGGACGCGCAGCTGGGTGAGCTGGCCGCGGCCATGGCACAGTGGAGCCGCGGGCTGGCCTGGCCGGCCGCGGCTGTGCGCGCCGCGCTGCGGCACCGGCGGCCCGGCTGGCCGCTCTCCGGGACGCCCCGGCTGGCTAGGGAGAAGTGGTGAGGTACGTGCTGATCCACGTGGTGGACGGGGACGTGGAGCTGGGCGCGGCCGGCCCGGCCCAGGTGCACGCTGACTCCGGTATCTGGCTGGAAGAGATGATCAGCCGCGGGGTCAGCCAGTACGGCGGCCGGCTGCGGCCGGCCGGCGACGCCACCACGGTCCGCGTCCGGCGCGGCGAGGTGCTGATCGCGGACGGGCCGTTCGCCGAGACCAAGGAGCAGGTGGCCGGCTTCGACGTGATCGAGTGCGCGGACCTGGGCACGGCCCTCGACGTGGCCGCCCGGCACCCGGCGGCCCGGCTCGGCGGCATCGAGGTCCGGCCGCTCTGGGCATCGTGACCGATGCCAGCGCCGCGATCGCCGCGGCGTTCCACGAAGAGTGGGGGCGGGTAGTGGCCACGCTGATCCGGACGACCGGCGACTGGGACCTGGCCGAGGACTGTGCCCAGGACGCGTTCGCCCAGGCGGTGCGGAGCTGGCCGCGGGACGGGATCCCGCACCGGCCCGGGGCCTGGCTGACCACCGTGGCCCGCAACCGCGCGCTGGACCGGCTGCGCCGCAGCAGCACCGAGGCGGCCAAGCTGCACCAGGTGGCCGCGCTGCAGCCAGGCGGCGGGAGCGCCGGGCGGCCCCCCGGCGGCGATGACGGTGACGGGGGCGAGTTCCCCGACGACCGGCTGCGGCTGATCTTCACCTGCTGCCATCCGGCGCTCCCGCTGGACGCCCGGGTCGCGCTCACCCTGCGCACGCTGTCCGGGCTGACCACCGCGGAGATCGCCCGGGCCTTCCTGGTCCCGGAACCGACCATGGCCAAGCGGCTGGTCCGGGCCAAGAACAAGATCCGCAACGCGGGCATCCCGTACCAGGTGCCGCCGCCGCGCCTGCTGCCGCAGCGGCTGACCGGCGTGCTGGCCGTGCTGTACCTGCTGTTCAACGAGGGCTACGCGGCCAGCGCCGGGGAAGGCCTGATCCGGGAGAGCCTGTGCCTGGAGGCGATCCGGCTGGCCCGGGCGCTGGCTCAGCTGATGCCCGGGGAACGCGAGGCCAGCAGCCTGCTCGCGCTGATGCTGCTCCAGCATTCGCGGCGGCTGGCCCGGGTGGACGCCGCCGGTGACCTGGTCACCCTGGGGAACCAGGACCGGGCCCGGTGGGACCGTGCGGAGATCGGCGAGGCCCTGGGGCTGCTCGAGGCCATCCCGCCCGGCCCGCCCCCTGGCCCGTACCAGGTGCAGGCCGCGATCGCCAGCTGCCACGCCACGGCGGCCACCCCGGGCGACACCGACTGGGCCACGATCGCGGAGCTGTACACGGTGCTGGCCGGGCTGCTCCCGTCACCGGTGGTGGACTTGAACCGGGCGGTGGCGGTGGCCATGGCCGACGGACCGGCCGCCGGGCTCCGCCTGCTCGACGCGCTGGACCCGGCCGGGCTGGCCGGCTACTACCTGCTGCCCGCCACCCGGGCCGACCTGCTCCGCCGGCTGGGCCGGCGGGACAGCGCCGCGGCCAGCTACCGCGAGGCGCTGGCCCTGGCGCCGTCCGGAGCCGAACGCCGCTTCCTCGTCCGGCGGCTGGACCAGGTGACCAGCACCGGCTGACCCCGGGTCACGGCCACCTCAGCCCGGCCACCTCAGCCCGGCCACCTCAGCCCGGCCACCTCAGCCAGCCGCCTCAGCCGCCCAGAGCGGGCGGACCTCGATGGTGCCGATCCGGGCCACCGGGTGCTTGGCCGCGACCTCGATGGCCTCGTCCAGGTCGGCGCACTCCAGGAGGTCGAAGCCGGCGATCTGCTCCTTGGTCTCGGCGAATGGCCCGTCGCTGACCAGCACCTCACCGCCGCGCTTGCGGACCGTACTGGCCTCGCTGGCGGGCCGGAGCGGTGCACCCTGCAGCCGCACACCGCGGCCATCCATCTCGGCTGCCCAGGCCTCGGTGGCGGGGCCCATCTCCGCGCTTTCCGCCGGGCTGAGCTGCACGTCCTCAGCCACGCAGATCAGCAGCATGTACCTCATCGGCTCCTCCTTCACGTGGGCCGGCCGGACGGCCGGTCATCAGCACGACGAACTGCGGGCACCCGGATGGACACTCCCGGCGGATAACCGCGGCCCGGCCAGCGGGCCCGGGCAGTCGAGCCGGCCGCGGGCTCAGCGGGCCCGGATCATGGCCGTCCGCGGGCCAGCCGCCCAGCCAGCCGGCGCCGCGCCATCCAGCCCTGCGGTCCCCGCCCAGCTAGAGACCTTGCTAGAGACCTTGGGCCCTGTCAGCCGAGCGGCGGCACACGCAACCTGACAATAGGTGAACTGGGCCCTGACCGGCAGGACACCACCGGCCGACGCGGGCCTGGTGGCCTGAAAGGCAAGCTGCCCCGGAGGCTGTGATGGATGACTTGAATTCTGTGTTCGAACAAGCCGTCGCCCAGCACGCCGGCCACCCGGCGGTGCGCATGGATGACCTGGTGCTGAGCTACGCAGAACTGCAGGGCACCGCCGGCCGGGCCACCTCGCTGCTGGCCGCGGCGGGGGTCGAGCCTGGCGACCGGGTGGGCATCATGCTGCCCAACGTGCCCGCGTTCCCGATCACGTTCTACGGTGCGCTGGGCGCCGGGGCCGTCGTGGTCCCGATGAACCCGCTGCTCAAGAGCCGCGAGATCGCCTACTACCTGCGTGACTCCGGGGCCCGGGTGCTGCTCGCCTGGCACCCGGTGGCCGGCGAGGCGGCCATGGGCGCGGCCGAGGCCGGCGCCCGGGTCATCAAAGTCGATGAGCCCGACGCGGCCGGCTTGCTGGCCGGGCTGGCGGCCACCCCAGCGCGGGCCGCCGAGCCCGCCGCGGACGCGGTGATCCTGTATACCTCAGGAACCACCGGCCAGCCCAAGGGCGCGCAGCTCAGCCACGCGGGGATGGCGCGCAACGCGGCGCTCACCGCCGAGACCCTGATCCACACGGCACCCGGCGAGGTGGTGATGGGCTGCCTGCCGCTCTTCCACGTGTTCGGGCTGACCTGCGCGCTGAACGCGTCCATCGCCGGCGGCAGCACGCTGACCCTGCTGCCCCGGTTCGACCCGGGCCAGGCGCTGGAGATCATCGGCCGGGACAAGGTGACGATCTTCGAGGGCGTGCCCACGATGTACGCGGCCATGCTGCATTACCCAGACGGCGCACAGGCTGACACCTCGTCGCTGCGCGTCTGCATCTCCGGCGGGGCGGCCATGCCGGTTGAGGTCATGCGGGGCTTCGAGGCGAAGTTCGGCTGCATGATCCTGGAAGGGTACGGGCTGTCCGAGACCTCCCCGGTGGCCTCGTTCAACCACCCGGACCGGCCGCGCAAGCCGGGGTCGATCGGCACGCCGATCCAGGGGGTGGAAATGCGCGTGGTGGACGAGCGGGGAGCCGAGCTGCCACCGGGCGAGGTCGGCGAGATCGCGGTCCGCGGGCACAACGTGATGACCGGCTACTGGGGTAATCCGGCCGCTACCGCGGACGCCATTCCCGATGGCTGGTTCCGCACCGGTGACCTGGGCCGGGTGGACGAGGACGGCTACTTCTACATCGTGGACCGGAAGAAGGACCTGATCATCCGGGGTGGTTTCAACGTGTACCCACGCGAGGTCGAGGAGGTCCTCTACGAGCACCCGGCCGTGGCCGAGGTCGCGGTCATCGGCATCCCCGACCCAGACCTCGGGGAGGAGATCGGTGCGGCCGTGAAGCTCAAGCCCGGGATGACCGCCGAGCCAGCCGAACTGAGCACGTTCGTCAAGGACCGGATCGCCGCCTACAAGTACCCGCGGCACGTCTGGATCGTGCCTGACCTGGCCAAGGGGCCGAGCGGCAAGATCCTCCGCCGCGAAGTCCGGCCGCCCGGGGAGCCACGGTGACCGAACCGCGACGTTCACGATCGGTGAGGAGATTGATGCAGTCAGCTGACCCGCGCCGGGTGCCGGATGCGCACACAGTTCAGCACGTTGAGACGGGCGGCCAGCGGCTGCGCGTGTCGGTGCGCCACGGGGAGCAGCCGGACCGGGTCCCGCTGCTGGTGATCAACGGGATCGGGGCCAGCCTGGAAGAGCTCCAGCCGTTCGTGGACGCGCTGGATCCCGCCCTGACCGTGATCCGGTTCGACCCGCCCGGGGTGGGCGGCTCGGCGCAGCCCGCGGTGCCGTACCGGTTCAGCGGGCTGTGCCGGCAGCTGGCCCGGCTGCTGTCCGAACTCGGCCACGACTCGGCCGACGTGCTCGGCATCTCGTGGGGGGGCGGCGTCGCCCAGCACTTCGCCGCGTTCCACCGCCCCCACGTCCGGCGGCTGGTGCTGGTCAGCACCGCGACCGGCTCGATCATGGTGCCCGCCCGGCCGGGCGTGCTGTTCCGGATGGCCGCGCCGCGGCGCTTCACCGACCCGGGCTACCTGGAGCGGCACGCCCCGCACATGTACGGCGGGTCGGCCCGCAGCGGCGCGCACCGGATGAGCCTGCCTCATCTGCCGTCACCACGCGGCTACCTCTACCAGCTGGCCGCCGCGGCAGGCTGGACGAGCGTGCCGTTCCTCCCCGCGCTGCGGCAGCCCACGCTCATCATCGCGGGCGACGACGACCCGATCATCCCGCTGGCCAACGCGCACCTGATGCACCGGCTGATCCCCGATTCCCGGCTGCACGTGTTCCGGGGCGGGCATCTCGGCCTGGTCTCCGAGGCGGCTCAGCTCGTCCCGGTGATCGAGCGGTTCCTCCATCCGGCTGGCCCGCACGGACGGCGGCCGGGCCGGTTCCGGCACTGGCCGGCGGTCTAGCCACCGCCACCGGGCCGGTCAGCCAGCGCTGGGCACCGCGGCCTGGTGGGCCAGCATGGCGCCCCAGGCCCGGGCCCGGCGGAGCTCGCCGTCCTGCAGCGGGCCCTCGGCGCCGCTCACGTAGAAGCCTTCCGGGTCCGCGGCGAGCTGGTATCCGCGCCGCCTGAGCTGGCGCGCGGCCGGCCGCGCCGCGCCGCCCGCCAGCGGGTAGCTCAGCCGGGTGTCGAACGCCGCGGCCCAGCCGCCGTGCTGCGCGGCGGGCAGGCCGTCCAGCCACTCCCGGATACCAGGCCCGGCGGCACCAGGCTCGGGCTCCCGGTGCGGCTGATCCGCCGCCTTATGGCCGGCCTGCAGACCCTGCTGCCGGGTGCGCGGTGAGCTCATCCGCAGCGTGTGCGTCGGCCCGCCCACCACGAGCAGGCCAACCTCGCCCAGGTCAGCCTGCGGTATGGCGCCCACCCGGGTCACGGTCAGGTAGGCCGCCGGATCCGCCTCCCGGATGCCGGCCGCGATCGCCTCGGCGACCGCGTGGGTGTTGCCGAACATGCTCTCGTAGACCACCGCGATGTCCATAGTTCCTCCCAGCCCGCTTGCTGCTAGGCGTCACTGCCAGCCTCAGCCAGGCCGCCCCGGCTGGGTCAGGCCCGCAGGTCCCGGCCGGGCAGGCCCGAGGTCACCTCTGGTCCTGGAGCAGGTCCGCGACGGTGACGATGCCGGACTGGATGGCACGCTCGCCGAGGTTGCCGAATCCGAGTACGAGCTGCGCCGGCGTGACGTCCCCCGACGAGCGGTACGCGCTCATCCCGTACAGCCCGACCGACCGGGCCCGGGCGGCCGCGACGACCGCCCGCTCGCCGGGCTGGCCGGGCAGGTGCGCGACGGCGTGAAAGCCGGCCGCCAGCCCGGTCAGCCGGACCGCCGGGGCGTGCTGGGCCAGCGCGTCCACCAGGGCGCCGCGCCGCTGCGCGTAGCGGGCCCGCATCCGGCGCAGGTGCCGGTCGTACCGGCCGGACTGGATGAGGGTGGCCAGGGCGAGCTGGTCCAGCGCCGGCGTGCCGCGGTCGTGGACCGCCTTGCCCGCGGCGATAGGCCCGGCCAGCGCGGGCGGGCAGCAGATCCAGCCGAGCCGCAGCGCGGGGGCCAGCGACTTGCTGACCGTGCCGAGCGCGGCGACCCGGTCGGGGGCCAGGCCCTGCAGCGCACCGACGGGTTCCCGGTCGTAGCGGAACTCGGCGTCATAGTCGTCCTCGATGATCACTGCGTCGCGCCGGGTGGCCCAGCGAACGAGCTGCCGCCGCCGCTCGGCCGTCAGCACCACCCCGCTGGGCCACTGGTGGGCCGGGGTGAGGACGCACGCGCGGGCCCCCGTCGCGGCGAGCCGGCCCACGTCGATGCCCGCCTCGTCGACCGGGACCGGGACGGCGGCCACCCCCGCCGCCGCCGCGGCCGCGGTGACGGTGCCGGAGTAGCCCGGGTCTTCGACGGCGACGTCGCGGATCCCGGACTGGGCCAGGGCCCGCAGCACCAGGATGAGGCCCTGCGCGAAACCGGTGCAGACCACGATCCTGTCCGGGTCGGCCGCCGCGGCCCGGACCCGGCGCAGGTAGGCGGCCAGCACCTCGCGCAGCACCGCGCTGCCGCGGGGATCGCCGTAGTCGAGGGCGGCGCTGGGCGCGCCGCGGCAGGCTTCCCGCACCGCCCAGGCCCAGTCACTGCGCGGGAAGCTGGCCAGGTCAGGCACGCCGGAGGCGAAGTCCACCGCCAGCCGCGGCGGGGCGGCCGGGGAAGTGGCGGCGGGCAGCAGGCCCGCCCCGGCCGCCACCCGGGTCGCCGAACCGGTCCGGGTGGCCAGGTAGCCCTCGGCCTGCAGCTGGGCGTAGCAGTCCTGCACCAGGCCGCGGGACAGGCCGAGCTCGCGGGCCAGCTCCCGGGAGGACGGCAGCCGCTCCCCGACGGCCAGCCGCCCGTCCCGGATCGCGTCCCGGAGCTGGCGCTCGACCTGGGCACGCAACGGCTCGGCCGCGCTGCGGCGCACCGTAAGGGGCAGCTCCGGGCCCAAACCGGACCACTCAACCGGCATGGAATTGGAGCTTACCGGTGGTCCGGTTGCCGCCTAGCGTCGGTGGCATGACTACTACCTCGCGGCTGGCGGCATCCCCCGGGGCGCCCGCTGGCCTGGCCCGCTACCGGGCGGCGCTGCGCACTCCCGGTGCGCTCAGGTTCGCCGTGCCGGGTGCGGTCGGCAGGCTGCCGATGGGCATGCTCAGCCTGGCCCAGGTGATGCTGGTGGTCGCGGTCACCGGCCGGTACGCCGTCGCCGGAGCGGTGACCGCTGCGGGAGCGGTGCTGTTCGCGGTGCTGACCCCGCGCGCGGCCCGGCTGGCCGACCGCTACGGGCAGGCCCGCGTGCTGCGCCCGCAGGCGCTGCTCTTCGCGGCGGCCACGGTGGGCTTCGCCGGCTGCGCCGTGGACCGGGCGCCAGGCTGGGCCCTGCTGCTGACCGGCTGCCTGAGCCGGGGAACGATGCCCTCGCTCGGCCCGATGGTACGGTCCCGGTGGAGCGTGCTGCTGGCCGGCTCGGCCCTGCTCGACGCGGCGTTCTCGGCGGAGGGCATCGCTGACGAGATCATCTTCGTCAGCGGGCCGGCCCTGGTGGTCGCGCTGGCCACCGGGTTCCACCCGGTCACCGGCGTGCTGATCACCGCGGCGCTGGGCGTCGCCGGGGTAGCCGGGCTGACCCGGCAGCGGCGCACCGAGCCGCCCACGGTGCCCGCCCAGCGCGGCGCTGGTTCCGTACTGCGCAGCCGCGGCCTGCGCGCCCTGGTCGCCGTGCATGTCTGCCTGGGTGCGCTGTTCTCCGCCGTGGACCTGGCCACGATCGCGTTCGCCCAGCAGCACCAGGCCCGGCCGCTGGCCGGCCTGCTGCTCGGGCTGTACGGCCTGGGCAGCGCGGCCGCCGGGGTGTGGTACGGGAGCAGGCAGTGGAAGGCCGCGGAGCCGGCCAGGCTACGGGTGGCGCTGGTGGCCATGGTGGCGGGCACCGTGCCGCTGGCCTTCGTGCCGGGCCCCGGCTGGATGGCCGTGGCCCTGCTGGCCGCCGGGCTGGGCATCTCCGCCACGCTGACCAGTTCCTACCGGCTGGCCGGCCTGATGGTCCCGGCCGGGCAGCGCACCGTGGGAATGGCCTGGCTGACCACGGCGGCCTCAGCGGGCGCCGCAGCCGGGGCGCCGCTGGCGGGCCAGCTGATCGACCTCGGCGGCGCCACTCCCGGCTATCTGTTCGCTTCCGTGGCCGGCTTGCTCGCCCTGATCATCCTGCTGCTCAGCCGCCGCGGCCTGGGCTCAGCGGCGGGCGGCCCGCGATCACACTACGACGCTGCCGCCATCGACGGCCTGGGCCGCGGAACGCGCGCTGATGATCGCAGCCACCGCGGCCAGGTCGTCCGGGGTGATGAACGGCCGGATGTGCTGGCCGATGTCCAGGACCAGGCCGGTGCGCTTGGACGGCCGGTCCGGGCCGAGGCTGGCCCAGTAGCGCAGCGTGGTGCTGCCCCAGATCCGGCCTGACCCGGTGAACGTGCCCACGTTCACCAGGCGCACCTGGCGGATAGAGCGGTGCGGAATGCGCTTCGTGCCCCACGGGAAGTAGTACCCGCGGATCGCAATGGCGTCCGCCGTGCACTCGATCCAGCGGTCCCGGTACAACGCGCTGACCGCTCCTCCATCCTGCTATATCGGTACCGCTATTGTCCGCCCGGCGGCGGGGCCCAGTCAGGGCCAGCCCCCGGAAGAGCTGGGCTCCCGGCACTGCCAGCGCCGCGACAGGAAATGCCACCATGGCGGTTTGGCGCGCTGCGGGCCGCCCGGCGCGGCGCGGGCGTTTTTCCGGCAGAATGTGCGATTCTGGGTTCCCGTGAGCTGGAATGGCCCGGACTACACCCGGCGCGGGAATGCGGATTCGCGTCGGCTCCTGCTCGCCGTGGCCGCGGCGGTGCTGATTATCGTCGGGCTGATGGTGGCCTGGGTCGGCCAGAACGCGGCCGCCGCGCTGTCCGGGGCGCCCGGGGTGGCCTGGGCGCTGTCCCCCGCGTCGAACACGGTCCTGATCCGGCTGACGCCGGGCGCCGGGCCGTCCGGCCGCCGGATCCTGGCCCGCAGCCATCTCGTGGTGTCCGGCACTGGGACGCCCCGGCCGTCCCCGGCTGGCCGGCAGGTCCGGGTACCCGTCGGTCCTGGCACCCGGGCCCGGCTGCTGGTCCAGGTGGCCGGGCCGCGCCCTGCACAGCGGACGCTGACCGTGGCCATGCCGCCGGCGCTCCGGGTCACCCGGTTCCGGCGCGCCGCGTCCGGCCTGCTCGTCTCGATGTCCGGGCCGCTGCGCCGCCAGCCGTCCCGGGCGCTGTGCGGCCAGGACACGGTGAGCTTCCCGGGCGCGCGGGTGGCCGCGGTGGCCAGCGGCCCGGCGGTGTGCCGCGCGGTGCTGCGGGTAACCGCCCGGGACGGTGAGCAGGCCGCGGTCCGGGTGACCGTCCCGGCGCTGCGGTCGATCCCGCTGTACTCGTTCGCCAACCCAGCCCACCGGGCCATCTACATCACCGTGGACGACGGCTGGACGCCGAGCGCCAAGGTCCTGGCCATCATGCGGGAGACCCACCTGCCGGTGGTCGCGTTCCTCATCCAGGACGCGGCGGAACAGCATCTGGGGTACTGGCGGGCGTTCGTCGCGGCCGGCGGCACAGTCGGCGACCACACCGTCTCCCACCCGAAACTGACCAAACTGTCCCTGCGCCAGGCTACCGCGCAGTGGGGGCAGGCCCGGCTGGGTCTGGGCCGGCTGCTCGGCCGCACCCCGGTGATGGGCCGGCCGCCCTACGGGGCGTTCGACGGCACGGTCGAGGTGGCGGCCTACCGCGGTGGGCTGAAGGCTCTGGTCGGCTGGAGCGCCACCATGGACAGCGACGGCCTGCAGACCTGGGACGGCCGCCGCCTCGAGCCGGGCGAGATCGTGCTGCTGCACTGGGTGCCGGGCCTGGGCCAGCAGCTGGCCCGGCTGCTCCGGATCATCCACGCCCAGCACCTGAACCCGGCCCCGCTGACCCCGGCCGATTTCGCCGGCGTCACGCCGCAGCGCCGCTCGCTCGACGGGGACTGACCGCCCGCGCACCGGCGGCTAAGGTGCGTTATGTGACGCTGAGCGATTTCCCGCGCTACCCGCTGATGTTCGGGCCGTCCCCGGTGCACCGGCTGGACCGGCTGACCGAGTACCTCGGCGGGGCCGCGGTGTGGGCCAAGCGGGAGGACTGCAACTCCGGGCTGGCGTTCGGCGGGAACAAGATCCGGAAACTGGAGTACCTGGTGCCCGACGCGCTGCGCCAGGGTGCGACGCACCTGGTCTCGATCGGCGGGGTGCAGTCCAACCACACCCGGCAGGTGGCCGCCGTAGCAGCCCGGCTGGGCCTCCGGGCGCGGCTGGTCCAGGAGAGCTGGGTGGACTGGCCCGACCCGCTCAACGACCGGGTGGGCAACATCCTGCTGTCCCGCATCATGGGCGCGGAGGTCGAGCTGGTCGAGGCCGGTTTCGGCATCGGCGTCAAGTCGAGCTGGGAGCAGGCGCTGGACGACGTCCGGGCCCAGGGCGGCGTCCCGTACCCGATCCCCGCGGGGGCGTCCGACCACCCGCTGGGCGGGCTCGGCTTCGCCAACTGGGCCTGCGAGGTGCAGCAGCAGGAGCGCGAACTGGGCGTGTTCTTCGACACAGTCATCGTGTGCACCGTCACCGGGTCGACCCACGCCGGGATGATCGCGGGCTTCGCCGGGCAGGGCCGGCCCCGCCGCGTGCTCGGCATCGATGCCTCGGCCGCGATCGGGGAGACCCGGGCCCAGGTGGCCAAGATCGCGCAGGACACCGCGGCGCGGATCGGCCTGGGCCGCTCGCTGCGCGATGATGAGATCACCGTCCTGGAGGGGTGGGCCGGCCACCGCTACGGCATCCCGGTCCAGTCCACTCTGGACGCGATCCGGCTCACCGGCCGTCTCGAAGGCATGATCATCGACCCGGTGTACGAGGGCAAGTCCATGGCCGGCCTCATCGACCTGGTCCGGACGGGCGAGATCGGCCGGGACTCCACCGTGCTCTACGCGCACCTCGGCGGCCAGCCCGCGCTCAACGCCTACAGCGCGCTGTTCACGAGAGGGTGAGCGTGCCGGCACCGGACCAGGACCCAGTCCAGGGCCAGGACGAAACCGATGCCGGCTGGGGTGAGCAGCCCGAGCCGGACGACGACGAGCGCTACGGCCGCGACCGCCCGCCACACTGGGACTCCCGCTGACCCGCGGCTGTGCCGCAGCGGGGTAGTTGTTTCAGCCATCCGGCCAGGACCCAATGCCGCTGACGTGAGGGCCCGGGTTGACCGGTGGCTGCGGTGGACTACCCCGGCGCGCGTGGGCCGGGCGGCGAGCGAGCAGTCTTCACGTATTTGGCCCGCGCAAACTGGGAGGAAACGGGCATCTGGCGTACCGCGGCCGTGAAGAGTGGCCTGGCCGCCCCTGGTCCTGGTGCTGGTGTGCCACAGGTGATCGGTGGGATTACCGGGATCTGCCATCCGCGGCCGCCCGCCACACCCGCTGGACCGGGTAAGTCAGCGCATTGGTGGGCCAGCACCGCGGGGCTGAAACAGCCACGTGGGTCCGCGGGCGGCGCGGACCGGGTCGAGGGCGGGCTAGTCCGCGCGGGGCGCGCGGGGCGCGCGAGCCCGCGGGCCGCGCGGGGCGGATCCCCCGGTTAGTCCGCGCGGAGCGAGCGGGGCTGATCTCCGCGCTGCGCCCAGCGCGGGGTCCACGTGCCGGCGTTAGGCATCGGTGCCCCGAGGAAGCTGCGGAGCGCGGCGAGCGCCGGGTGCCGGTTGTCGCGGCGCCAGAGCAGGGCGTGCGGGTAGACCGGGACCGGGTCCTGGATGGGGATGCGGCGCAGGTCGTATTCCGCAGGCCAGGTGAGGTGAGTCAGCTCGCCGACGAACGTGGCCAGCGCCGCCGCGCCAGCGATCGTCTCGAGCAGCGGCTGCAGGCCGAAGTTGGGCCCGTTGGCGTGGATGGTCAGGCCGAACGCGGCGGCGAATTCGGCGTAGAACGCGGCCCACTCGGTACCGGGCACGATGCCCGGCATCCAGATCTGGTGCCCGGCCAGCTCGGCCGGGCTGACCGCGCCGGCGGCGGCGAGCCCGTGGGCCGGCCCGGTGAGCAGCTGCACCGGCTCGTCGAACACCCGCTCGGCCTGGACGCCGTCGGGGAGCTGCTGCGCGGGCCGGGTCACGGCGCGGAAGGCCGCGTCGACCACGCCGGACGCCACCGCGGCGATGGCCGCATCCGCATCGGACAGGGTCACCACGTCGAGTTCGGTGCCCGGCTGCGTGTGGTGGAAGCCGCGCAGCAGGCTGGCCGGCGCGAGCCCGCGGCCGACCACGTCGACGCGCAGCCCGCGGCGGCCGGGCCGGACCGCGGCGTAGGCCCGCTCCGCGGCGTGCAGCAGGTCGTGGGCGCGGGGCAGGAACGCCTGCCCGTCCATGGTGAGCCGGGCGCCGCGGGCCGTCCGGGCGAACAACCGCACGCCGAGATCCTTCTCCAGCCCGGCGATCCGCTTGGACACGGCCTGCTGGGTGACCGACAGCTCAGCGGCGGCTTCGGAGAACTGGCCCGCGTCCGCCACCACGACGAAGGTGCGCACGGCATCGAGGTCCACGCCGCCCGACCATAGCCGTACAACGGAAGGTTGTGGCGCGCCGGCCGCGTGGTTGTTTGCTCCGCTGCCCCGCGGCCCGATTTGATCCTGGGCATGGTGGGCAGGCGATCGCTGGGGCGGCAGTTCAGCTGGCTCTACGCGGCGTACGCGGTCAGCGCGTACGGCTCGTGGCTGGGCTTCGGCGCGTTCCCGCTGATCGCGATCCGGGTGCTGCACGCCGGGCCGGCCGAGGTGTCGGCGCTGGCCGCGGCGGGACTGGCGGCTGGCGCGGTGGTCGCGGTCCCGCTCGGGCCGTGGGTGGAGTTCCGCCGCAAGCGCCCGGTGATGATCGCGATGGACCTGACCCGGTTCGCGGCGCTGCTGACCATCCCGGTGGCGTACGCGTTCGGCTGGCTCAGCTTCGCCCAGCTGCTGGTCGTGTCGGTCATCGTGGCCGCGGCCAAGATCGCGTTCAACGCGGCCAGCGGCTCGTTCCTCAAGACGCTGCTGCACGGCCCGGACCTGCTCGTCGCGAACAGCCGGTTCGAGTCCACCACGTGGACCGCGACCGTGCTGGGGCCACCGCTCGGCGGGGCCATGATCGGGTTCCTCGGCCCGGTGGTCACCACGGCGGCCGACGCGGTCAGCTACCTGCTCTCGGCGGCTGGGATAACCGCCATCGGCGGTACCGAGGCACGCCCGGAGCGGGCCGCTGCGGGCCGGCTGCGCACCGCGGACCTGTTCGACGGGTGGCGGTACATCCTGGCCCACCCGGTGCTGCGGCGGCTGCTGGCCAACTCGATCCTGGTCGGCGGGCTGATCCTGGCCACCGAGCCACTGATCGCCGTGCTCATGCTCGGCCAGCTGCACTTCGCCCCGTGGCAGTACGGCCTGGCGTTCGCCGCGCCCTGTGCCGGCGGCCTGGCCGGCGCCCGGCTGGCCCGCCGGCTGGCCACCCGGTTCGGGCTGCACCGGGTCATGATCACGGCCGGCACGCTGAGCGCCGGCTGGCCGGTCTGGCTGGCCTTCGTCCGCCCCGGCGTGGCCGGCCTGGTGCTGGTCATCGCCGCCCAGCTCGGGCTGGTCACCTGCATGGGCGTGTTCAACCCGCTGTACGCCACCTACCGGCTGGAGCAGACCGGCCCGGACCGGGTCGCCCGGGTGCTGTCCGCGTGGCAGGTGACCAAGAACCTCACCATCGCCGCGCTGACCGCGCTGTGGGGCGTGCTGGCCACCCTGACCAGCCCGCGGATCGGGATCGCGGCGGCCGGCCTGCTCCTGCTGGGCACCCCGCTGCTGCTCCCCCGGCCCGGTCAGGTGGCGGCGACCAGTTCGACCTCGAAGCCGCCGGCGCTGGCCAGGTAGCCCGGGTAGCGGCCCGGGCCGCGGGCGTGCGGGTGCCGGCCCGGAACATCCTGTCGGCGGGCGCGGGTACCGTTCACCTGATGCTTGAGATGTTCCACCCCGCGGTGCGGGCCTGGTTCGAGAACCGGTTCCCGGCCGGGCCGACCGAGCCGCAGGCCGGGGCGTGGCGGGAGATCGACGCCGGCCGGCACACGCTGATCGCCGCGCCGACCGGCTCCGGCAAGACGCTGGCCGCGTTCCTGGTCTGCATCGACCGGATCTACCGGGCCCACGGGGCCGGCGCAGACGGCGGGGCCGGCGCAGACCGCGGGGCCGGCCCGCAGCCAGCCGCCGGGCCACAGGTCGTCTACGTGTCGCCGCTCAAGGCCCTGGCCGTCGACATCTGGCAGAACCTGGAGCGTCCCCTCACTGAGATTGCCGGGGTCGCGGCCGGGATGGGGCTGACCGCGCCTGACATCCGGGTGGCCGTACGCACCGGCGACACGGCCGCGGCCGAGCGGGCCGCGATGCTCAAGCGGCCGCCCGACTTCCTCATCACCACGCCCGAGTCGCTGTACCTGCTGGTCACCGGCGAGCGGGCCCGGGCCATGCTGCGCCCGGTCGCGGTGGTGATCGTGGACGAGATCCACGCCGTGGCGGGCAACAAGCGCGGCTCGCACCTGGCGCTGACCCTGGAACGGCTGGCGCACCTGGCCGGCCAGCCGGTGCAGCGGATCGGCCTGTCCGCCACCCAGCGGCCCATCGAGACGGTGGCCCGGCTGCTGGTCGGCGCGGGCGCGGACCGGTCGGAACCGGACGGTTCCCCGCGCTGCGCGATCGTGGATACCGGGCACCAGCGCGACCTGGACCTGGCCATCGAGCTGCCCGACGACGAGCTCGGCGCGGTGGCGTCCAGCGAGCAGATGGCCCAGGTCCTGGACATGATCGCCGGGCACGTGGCCGGCCACCGGACCACGCTGGTGTTCGTCAACACCCGGCGGATGGCCGAGCGGGTTGCGCATCAGCTCGGTGAGCGGCTGGGCGATGACCAGGTCGCGGCGCATCACGGCAGTCTGTCCAAGGACCGCCGGCAGCGGGTGGAGTCGCGGTTGCGGGCCGGCGACCTGCGGGCCCTGGTCGCCACCGCGTCCCTGGAGCTGGGCATCGACATCGGCCCGGTGGAGCTGGTGGGCCAGATCGGCTCGCCGCACAGCTTCGCCACGTTCCTGCAGCGGGTGGGCCGGTCCAACCACACCCGGACCGGCACCCCGGCCGGCCGCCTGTACCCGACGTCCCGCGATGAGCTGGTGGAGTGCGCCGCACTGCTGCGCGGCGTCCGGGCCGGCCGGCTCGACGCCCTGATCGTGCCGGACGGGCCGCTGGACATCCTGGCCCAGCACATGATCGCCGAGTGCGCGGCCGCCGACTGGCCGGAGGCCGAGCTGCTCGCGCTGGCCCGCCGGGCGGCGCCGTTCGCCGGGCTGTCCGCGGCGGACTTCGATGACGTGGCCGAGCTGGTCTCGGAGGGCATCCGCACCGGCCGTGGCCGCCGCGCCGCGTGGCTGCACCGGGACCGGGTGGCGGGCCGACTGCGTGGCCGCCGGGGCGCCCGGATCGCGGCGCTGACCTCCGGCGGGGCCATCCCGGAACTCGGTGACTACCGGGTGCTGGCCGAGCCGGACAACACGCTGGTGGGCACGGTCAACGAGGACTGGGCCATCGAGTCGATGGCCGGGGACGTGTTCCTGCTCGGCACCCACTCGTGGCGGATCCGCCGGGTGGAACCGGGCATCGTCCGGGTGGAGGACGCGCACGGAGCGCCGCCGTCCGTCCCGTTCTGGCTGGGCGAGGCCCCCGGCCGCACCCGCGAGCTGTCCGAGGAAGTGTCCGCGCTCCGCTCCGCGGTAGCCCAGCTGATTAACGCCCGCCAGGAGCCGGCCGCGGTGGGCTGGCTGATGGCCGAGTGCGGGCTGGGCAACGCGGCCGCGGCCACGATCGTGGCCTACTTGTCGGCCGGGCGCGCGCAGCTCGGCGGGGTGCTGCCCACCATGGACACCATCGTGCTGGAGCGGTTCTTCGACGAGGCGGGCGGCATGCAGCTGGTCGGGCACGCCCCGTTCGGCGCCCGGGTCAACCGCGCGCTCGGCCTGGCGCTGCGCAAGCGGTTCTGTGTCACGTTCGACTTCGAGTTGCAGGCCGCGGCCAGCGACGACGCGATCCTGCTCTCGCTCGGGCCGCAGCACAGCTTCCCGCTGGACCGGGTGCCGCACTTCCTGGCCTCGGCCACCGTGCAGGACGTGGTCCGCCAGGCCGTGCTGACCTCGCCGCTGTTCCAGGCGCGCTGGCGGTGGAACCTGAACCGGTCGCTGGCCGTGCTGCGGATGCGTGGCGGGAAGAAGAACCCGCCCGCCATCCAGCGGATGGAGTCCGACGACCTGATGGCCGCGGTGTTCCCCACCCTGGCCGCCTGCCAGGAGAACGTGGCGCCCGGCCCGCTGGACATCCCCGATCACCCGCTGGTCCGCCAGACGCTGGACGACTGCCTGCACGAGGCGATGGACATCGACGGGCTGCGCGACCTGCTCCGCGGCATCGAGACCGGCCAGATCCGCGTCGAGGTGCGGGACACCACCGAACCGTCCGTGCTGGCCCACGAGATCCTCAACGGGCAGCCGTTCACGTTCCTGGACGACGCCCCGCTGGAAGAGCGCCGCAGCCGGGCCGTGCCGCTGCCCCGCGGGCTGCCCGTCGAGGCGCACGAGCTGGGCCGGCTCGACCCGGGCGCCATCGAGCGGGTGGCGGCCCAGGCCCGCCCGGAGCCGCGCGATCCCGACGAGCTGCACGACCTGCTGATGACCGTGCTGGCGCATCGCCCCGCGGTCGGCTGGCAGGACATGTTCCAGTCGCTGGCCGGCGCCGCGCGGGCCGTCACCGTGCAGTCGCCGGCCGGGCCGCTGTGGTGCGCGGTGGAGCGGCGGCCCGCCGTGGCGGCGCTGTTCCCCGGCGCGCCGGTCACCCCCGACCACCCGTGCCCGGGGCCGGCCGGGGAAGTGGACGAGGACGCGGCCGCGGCCGACATGCTCCGCGGCCACCTGGAGTACCGCGGGCCGTCCACCGCCGCGATGCTGAGCGACGCGACTGGGCTGCCCGCGGACCTGGTGCTGATCGCGGTGGCCCGGCTGGAGGCCGAGGGCTTCGCGGTCCGTGGCAAGTTCACCGCGCCCGATGCACCGGAGGAGTTCTGCGCCCGCCGGCTGCTGGCCCGGATCCACGGGTACACCAGGCAGCGGCAGCGCCGGGAGGTCGAGCCGGTCAGCGCACGCGACTTCACCCGGTTCCTGCTCCGCTGGCAGCACGTGGCCCCGGGCACGCAGCGCGAGGGCCGGTTCGGGGTAGCCAGCGTGGTCGAGCAACTGCAGGGCTTCGAGCTGGCCGCCGGGGCCTGGGAGAGCCACGTGCTGGCCGCCCGGGTCACCGGCTACCGCCGCGAATGGCTGGACGACCTGTGTATCTCCGGGCAGGTCAGCTGGGGCCGCCTGTCCGTGCGGGACAGTGCTGACCCGGGGGGACAACCCGCCGCTCTGCTTCCCCGGGGGACGGCCCCCGGGGCCCCGGGCCCCGGCTCGCGGCCCGACGCCGAGGCCGGCGAGCCGGCCGGGGCCGGCCAGCGCGGACCATCCCCCGGAACCAAACGCAGCGGGCTGGTCCCGTCCCGGGCCACCCCGATCACACTGACCATCCGGGACGACCTGCCGTGGCTGCTGCGGGTGGCCCGCGGTGACCTGTGCCCGGCCGAGCCGGGCCCGGGCCGCACCGCCGACGTGCTCGAGGCGCTCCGCCAGCACGGGGCGCTGTTCCGGCCGGATCTGGCCGCCCGGACCGGCCGCCTGCCCAGCGAGGTCGACGAGGCGCTGTGGGACGGGGTGGCCCGTGGCCTGGTCACCGCGGACGGGTTCCGGGCCGTGCGCTCGCTGCTGCGCAGCCGCAGCCGGCCCAGCAGCTACCCGCCGCGCCGCGGGCTCCGCGGCGGGCTGCGCCGCGCGGCGCCAGGCACCGGCCCGGCCGGGCGCTGGTCACTGCTGCCCGGGCCGATGCCCGCCGGCGACCCGGACGAGCTGGCCGAGGCGGCCGCCGAGCAGCTGATCGTGCGCTGGGGCGTGGTGTTCCGTGACCTGGTCCGCCGGGAGAACCTGGCCGTGCCGTGGCGGGAGGTGCTGTGGGCGCTGCGTCGCATGGAGGCCCGCGGCACCGTCCGGGGCGGGCGGTTCGTGACCGGGTTCAGCGGCGAGCAGTTCGCCCACCCGGACGCAGTCGAGCTGCTGCGTGAGGTCCGCAAGCAGCGGCTCATGGGTGAGACCATCCAGCTGTCGGCCGCCGACCCGCTCAACCTGACCGGGATCATCCTGCCTGGGCCGCGGGTGCCCGCCATCCACGCGAACACGGTGACCTACACCGACGGCGCGGTGCCCAGCACGGTCAGCACGGCCGACGGATTGCTATCCGAGCAGGTGAACGAGAGCGCCTAACCGACTTCCCATCTGTTCGATAGTATGTTTGAATACCGGCATGCGCGCAGATGTCATCGCCGCCAGCTATCCCGTCGTTGCCGGGTTGCTGGGCTTCGGCGCCGCCGGGCTGGCCGCGGCGGTGGTGGGCATGGCCTGGAGCGTGCACACCAGGCAGATCCAGCTGGCCGAGCGGCTGGCCCGCCGTCAGTTCATCGTGACCGGTGCGGTGGCCAGCCCGCCCGCGGCCGACCCGCACCCGGCCGAGGCCACCGAGCAGATCAACGGGAAAGGCGGCGCCGGGCCGGCGCCCCCGGTGGTCATCGACGGCCCGGACACCGTGCTGGCCGGTGAGCAGGCCCGCTACCGGGTCCGGCCGTCCGGCAGCCGGAAGGTGGCCTCCTGGTCGGTCGGCGGCGGCGCGGTGGCCCACGCCCCGGACCCGGCCTACCCCGACGACCTGCTGCTGATCGCGGAACAGCCGGGAACGCTGCTGCTCACCGTGCGGGTACGGGACGGCATGATGGAACGCCGCGGCACGAAGCCGGTGACCGCGGTGGAAGACGTGGCTGCGCCCGCACCCCCGTTCCCGCTCCGGCTGTTCCTGCAGGGCTGGGGGCTGATCGTGATCGCGGTGCTGGTCATCGGGTTCGCGGGTGCCCTGGACGCGCTGGGCAACTTCTCCGCCGCGGACTTCATCGCGCTGGCCGCGCCACTGGCCGCGCTGCTCGGCGTGGTCGCGCTGGCCCGGGGCCCGGCGGACCCGGGCCCCCGCCCGGCGCGGGGCCGGGATACCGGCTGGCTCCGGCCACCCGAGCCGGCCGGCCGGCCCTCGGTCCCGGACGGCGTGCAGCAGACACTGGACCAGATGATCCACCCCGGCCCCGGACGGCCCAGCTGATGTGATGCACTGGATGCCATGACCGAGCCCGCCCAGCGCGCCGAGCTGCCGCTGGCCTGCACGCTGGGGCCAGCCGACGGCGCGGGCCGGTCCCGCCGCTGGCGCCAGCTGGCGGCCGGGGCGGCACCGGTGGCGCGCCGTACCGGGGGCCGGCTGGAGGTCCGCTACCAGCCGGGCCCAGGCGTCCTCGACGAGCTGCGCGCCCTAGCCACGGCCGAGGCCGAGTGCTGCTCCTTTGCCGCCTGGGCGGTGACCGAGCAAGCCGGGGACCCCACCCTGGTCGTCTCGGCCCCGGCCGATGCACCTGGCAACGTCGAGCCGATCGCGGCCATGTTTGGCGTGTGACCGCGTGCAGACGCTGGACGACGTGACCCAGCTGGCGGCGGAGCTGCCCGAGGTCACCGAGGGCGAGCGGCACGGCACGCGGACCTGGTTCGTGGCGGGCCAGGCGTTCGCGTGGGAGCGGCCGTTCAGCCGGGCCGACCTGAAGCGGTTCGGCGCCGAAACCCCGCCGGACGGCCCCATCCTGGCCGTCCGGGTCGCTGACCTCAGCGAGAAGGAGGCGGTGCTGGCCGCGCAGCCCGGGGCGTTCTTCACCATCCCGCACTTCGACGGGTACCCGGCGGTCCTCATCCAGCTGCCCGCGGTCGGCCGGCCGGCCCTCCGGGACGCACTGCTGGACGGCTGGCTGGCCCGTGCGCCCGCCCGGCTGGCCGATCAGTACCTGGAGCGCTAGGCCTGCCGGCCGGACAGTGGCGGCTCGGCGGCGGGCAGGTCGGCCAGGATATCCACCGGCTCCAGCCGCATCAGGTCATCCCGGGTCCAGTTGCGGTGCAGGTCGGTGGCCAGCCGGTGGGCGTGCCGGAGCCGGGCGTGCTCCAGCTCGTTGCGCACGCTGCGCGCGTTGGCGAATTCCGGCTGCTGCCTGCGCCAGGTCATGTAGTCGCGGAAGGCCAGCTCGGCTTCGTCGGACAGATAGTAAGCGGACTGCTGCAGCATGACCCGGCCGATCGACACCAGCTCGTCCATGTCGTAGGCGGCGAAGTCCAGGTGATGCGCGATGCGTGAGTTCATCCCCGGGTTGACCTGGAAGAACTCGTCCATCCGGTCCTTGTAGCCGGCCAGGATGACGACCAGCTTGTCCCGGTCGTTCTCCATGACCTGAAGCAGGATGTCGATGACCTCCTGGCCGTAGTCCCGCGAGTCCGTGGCCCGGTACAGGTAGTACGCCTCATCGATGAACAGCACCCCGCCCATGGCCCGGTCCAGCACCCGCCTGGTCCGCGGCGCGGTCTGCCCGACGAACTCGCCGACCAGGTCATCGCGCATGGCGTGGACCAGCTGGCCCTGCTCCAGGTAGCCGAGCCGGTGCAGCATCTCGGCCATCCGCAGCGCCACCGTGGTCTTGCCGGTGCCGGGCGGCCCAGTGAAGCACATGTGCAGGTTGGGCCGGGGCGACTGCAGGCCGAACCGGCGCCGCGCCTTGTCCACCAGCAGCAGCGCCCCGACCTCCTGGACCTTCTGCTTGACTGGTTCCAGCCCGACCAGGTCCCGGTCCAGCGAGGCGTAGACGTCGTCGATATCGGCTGCGGCGCGCTCGGCGGCGAACGTGACGGTGGCGTCCGGCGGCAGCTGATCAGCTGGCCGGCGGCTGCGCCGGCGGCGCGCCGGGGTCAGCGACGTCAGCCGCCCAGGTGACGGGGAAGTGTCCTGCTTTATGTACTGGGTGATTGCCCGGTCGGTCTCCATCCCCTTGCGCGCACTGCGCACCGCCAGCCACGACACCGAGCCCAGGGCGATCACGCCAACGCCGATATCCACCAGTGCCGTGCTCAAGTTCGACATAAGCAACTTTCAGGCGCGCGCCCGTCCTCCCTACTTCTCCTGAATGGTACTGGCTGAGCCGGTCGGGCTTCGTTGACTGGCTCCGGGCATCCTGCCATACTCGGTATGCATACTTAGTATGGAGGAGCCGTTGTCGGTTCGGCACAGCCTGCTGGCGCTGCTGTCCGGCGGCGCCATGCACGGGTACGGGCTGAAGACCGAGTTCGAGGCCGCGACCGGGGATGTCTGGCCGCTCAACGTCGGGCAGGTGTACACCACGCTCGGCCGGCTGGAGCGGGACGGGCTGGTCACCGCCGACGCGGAAGCCGACGGCCAGAAGGTGTACGAGATCACCGGGGCAGGCCGCGATGAGCTGCGCCGCTGGTTCGAGACACCGGTGCCGCGGGAGGCGGTGCCCCGCCAGGAACTGGCCATCAAGCTGGTGTTCGCGATGCGGTCGGGCATGGCGGACGTCGCCGCCGTGCTGCAGCGGCAGCGGGTGGCGACGGTCCGGGCGTTGCAGGACGTGACCCGGCTGAAGGCCACCGCCGAGTCCAGCGGGGACCTGGCCGGGCTGCTGATGCTCGACGGCCTGGCCTTCCAGGCCGAGGCGGAGGTGCGCTGGCTCGACATGTGCCAGGCCCGGCTGGCCCGGGCGCACGCCAGCGCCGGCCGGGCCGCACCGCGGGCCGGGACAGCCGAACGGGCGGCGGAACGGAGCAGCCGATGACAGTTCTGGAGATGGACCGGGCACGACGCGTCTTCGGGTCCGGGCACCTGCGGGTGACCGCGCTGCACGGCCTGTCGCTGCAGGTTGCCGCGGGTGAGTTCGTGGCCGTGATGGGCCCCAGCGGCTCGGGCAAGTCGACCCTGCTCCGGCTGGCCGGCGGGCTCGATCAGCCCACGTCCGGCCGGGTCGTGCTGGCCGGGCGTGACCTGGCCAGCCTGGACGAGGCCGGGCTGGCCACCGTACTGCGGCGGCAGATCGGCTTCGTCTTCCAGGAGGCCAACCTGCTGGCTGGGCTGACTGCGGCCGAGAACGTCGCGCTCGCCCTGGAACTGGACGGGGTCAAGCCAAAGGCGGCGCTGGCCGGTGCCCATGGCTTGCTGGACTCGCTGGGCCTGGGAGCCGTCCGGGGCCGGTTCCCGGCCCAGCTGTCCGGGGGCGAGCAGCAGCGGGTGGCGATCGCCCGGGCGGTGGCCGGGGCCGGTCGCTGCTGCTGGCCGACGAGCCGACCGGGGCTCTCGACGCGCTCCCCGGCGAATCGGTGCTGAGCGAGTTCCGCCAGCGCTGCGAAGCCGGCTGCGCGCTCATACTGGCCACGCACAACGTCCGGCACGCGGCCTGGGCCGACCGGGTGGTGTTCCTGGACGACGGCCGGCTGGCGGGCCCGCCTGGGCTCGCCTGGCCGGCCAGGCGGGCCCGCCAGCCGGCCCGGAGTACCTGCTGGGCAGCCTGCGGTGAGCGGCGCCGGGACCGCGGCCATCATCGAGCTGGCCGGGGTGGAGAAGACCTACCGCACCGCGGCGGCCCGGGGACGGGGCGTCGGGTTCCGCGCCCTGGGCGGGGTGGACCTGATCATCGGCGCCGGGGAGATGGTGGCTATCACCGGCCCGTCGGGCAGCGGCAAGTCCACCATCCTCAACCTCATCGCCGGTATCGACCGGCCCACGGCCGGCACGGTCACCGTGGCCGGCCAGCGGCTGGACCAGATGACCGAGGACCAGCTGGCCCGCTGGCGCGGCCGCACCATCGGCATCGTGTTCCAGTTCTTCCAGCTGATGCCCACGCTCACCGCGACGGAGAACGCCAGGCTCCCGCTGGACCTGGCGCACCGTGGCCCGGCCCGGGAACGCAAGGCCATGGCGGGCGAGCACCTGGCCGCGGTCGGGCTCGCCGACCGCGCTGGCCGGCTGCCACTCGAGCTGTCCGGCGGGGAGCAGCAGCGGGTGGCCATCGCCCGGGCCATGGCCTGCCAGCCGCCGATCCTGCTCGGCGACGAACCCACCGGCAACCTGGACACCACGATGGCCCAGGACATGTTCCGGCTGATGGCGAACCTGAATAAGGCGGGGACCACGGTGGTGTACGTCACCCACGACCAGGCGCTGGCCGGCCTGGCGCGGCGTATCGTGTCGGTCCGCGACGGGCTGATCGTGGCGGACACCGGGCGGCGGCCGTGAGCACGCTGACCCGCAAGGCGTGGGGCGATCTGACCCGGCACCGGGCCCGTACCCTGCTGGCCGCGTTCACCCTGTGCATCGCCACCGCGACCCTCGGTTTCGTGGCTGTGCCCAGCCTGCTGAACGCGGCCATGAGCCGCCAGGTCCAGCAGAGCCACCTGTACGACGTGGCGGTGCCTACCCGGATCCTGGACCTGACCCCGGCTCAGCTCGGCGCGCTCGGCCGGCTGCCGGGCATCACCGCGGTCAGCGCCGACCTGGGCTACGTCACCACGGCGGCATCCGCGGCCGGCTCGCAGAACGTGCAGATCGCCGGGGGCGCCCTGGCCGGCGCCCCGGTGGACACCGTCCCGCTGCTCACCGGCCGGCTGCCCCGGGCCGGCCAGGTGCTGGCCGACGCGGCCAACGGCCGCGCCACCGGCTACGCCGTGGACACCGGCGCGACGATGAAGGTCCGGGCGGCCAGCGGCGCGCTGGTGCCGCTGCGGGTCAGCGGTACCGGGATGAACCTGGCCGCGACGCCCGGTGCGAACGGCTCCAGCACGCCGGTCTACTACACCACGCTGGCCACCGTGGAGTCGCTGCGCGGCGTGCACGGCACCGACTTCCTGGGGTTCCGGCTCAGGGACGACACCCCGGCCGCGCAGTCGCGGGCCATCGCCGAGGTGCGGGCCTACCTGACCGCACAGACCGGGCCGGACCCGATCACCGGGCTGCCCGCCACCCGGGCCGCCGGCCAGTGGCCTGGGCAGTCGACGTTCGGCCACACGATGGCCCTGCTGTACATCATCACGATCCTCGCGTTCGCCTCGGCCCTGTTCCTCATCTCCGCCACCATGAACACGCTCATCACCGAGCAGGCCGGCGAGATCGCCGTCCTGAAGACGCTCGGCGGCCGGCGGCGGCAGATCGGCGGCATTACCGTGCGGACGGCGGCCATGCTCGGCGCGGCCGGGGCCATCGTGGGCACGCTCCTCGGCATCGTCGTCGCCTACCTGCTGGCGCACTACTTCGCTGAGACGCTCATCGACCTGCCCACCGGGTTCGGCGTCGCCCCCGGTGTCGTGCTGGCCAGCCTGCTGCTCGGCCCGGCGCTGGCCGTGGCCGCCTCGCTGCCCGCACTGCGCCGTGCGCTGCGCCGGCCGGTGGCCGAGATACTGACCGGCACGGGCGGGGCCGGGGGGTTCGGCGCTGGCTGGCTGGACCGCCTGGTCGCCCGCAGCGGCCTGCTGGCCGGGGCTGGGGTGCCCAGCAGCCTGCGGATGGGTGTCCGCAACACGCTGCGCCAGAAGCGGCGCAGCCTGGCCACCATCGCCCAGATCGCGGTCGCGGCCGGGCTGGCCATCACGTTCCTGGCCCTGGGCCAGTCGGCGTCGGCCCTGATCAGCCATACCGTCAGCCAGCTGCGCTTCAGCGCCGCGGTGGGCATGACCGGCGGCTCGCCGCCGTTCGGCGGCCAGGCGGTCGCCATCGCCGCCGCGACACCGGGGGTCAGCAGCGCCGAACCGGTCGAGACGAGTGCCGTGCAGTACCGGGGGCAGTCCTACGTGGCCTGGGGCCTGGGCGTGCATCCGCTGTACACCTACCGGCTGAGTGCGGGCCGCTGGTTCACCGCCGCCGATACCGCCGCCGCCGCCCACCCGGCCATCCCGCCGGTGGTGCTCGGCCCCGTGCTGGCCCCCACCACCCACGCCGGTATCGGCCGGATCCTCACCGTGGACACCCCGGTGGGCTATACCCGGGTCCGGGTGGCCGGCCTCGACACCGGCGATACCAACGGCGGCGCCACCATCTACTTCCCGCTGCCCACCCTGGAACGGCTGGACGGCGGCCCCGGCACCGCCGACTCGATCTGGCTCAAGACGGCCCGCCCCAGCCACGCCGCCATCAACCGGGCGGCCGCCGCGGTGACCAGACGGCTGACCGCGGCGGGCTACCGGGTCGCCACCAAGGCCGTCTACGTCCTGGTCGCGGAGATCACCGCCAGCGCGCGCGCGATCCTCACCATCGTCCAGATCCTGGGTCTCCTGGTCGTCGCGATCACGCTGATGGGCCTGGCCAGCGCGCTCAGCATGGCTGTCATCGAGCGCACCCGCGAGATCGGCATCCTGCGCTGCGTCGGCGCCGGGGCCCGGCACATCCGGCGGGTCTTCACGGCCGAGGCGGTGCTGCTGGTCCTGGCCGGCTGGGTCGTGGCTGTGCCGCTCGGCTGGCTGCTGTACCAGGGGCTGCGCGCGCTCATCCTGCACAGCTCCGACCTCAGCCTGCCGGACCAGTTCCCGGCGGCCATCCCGCTGGGCACGCTGGCCGGCCTGCTCGTGCTCACCCTGCTGGTCATCCGCGTGCCGCTGCGCCGGGCCACCCGGATCCGCCCCGGCCTGGCCCTGCGCTACCAGTGACACTCCTGGTCAGCCATAGTGCTTCAGGTGCGGCCACAGCGCGGGCCAGCCGGCCACCGGGCCGGTGCACACGCCGATCACCAGCCCGGTGATGTAGCTCGGCACGTGATCCGGGACGTAGAACGTAGTCAGTGCCCGGCAGTGCGCGAAGTACGGCCTGAGCTGGGCCATGTCGTCCACCACCAGGACGACCCGGTCCGCGGCCCGGCCCGGTCCCCACAGCCAGAACGTGTTGTGGCCGGACAACACCGGCGGCAGGTGGTCCCGCGAGCCGAGCACATCCAGCGCGCCGGCTTCCCCGTAATCCTGGGTGAATATCGAGGTGGGCCGCTGCCCGGCCCGGGTCAGCGCGGCGTCCTGGGCCGCCACCGCCCGGGTGAACTGCGGCCAGCCGAACGTGTCCGCGGTAGTCACCGTGTCCAGGCTATGGATCGTGTGCAGTTCGGCGGGGGGCACGATGGGCAGCTCGGACCACGCGGAGAGGGCGATGCTGAGCAGCGGGGCGGCGACCAGCAGCCCGTGCCGCAGCCGGGGCCGGGGGCCGCGGGCCATCCAGCGCTCGGCCGCCACCGCCCCCGCAGCCAGCACTACCGGGGCGGTCCCCTCGGAGTAGTACATCTTGCCCGGCACCCAGGCGGTCACGTACAGGATGAGCAGCGTGGCCGTGATGGCCAGGAAGCGCAGCTCCCGGGTCCGCCACAGGTGGACGAGGCCCACGATGACCAGGGGTGCCGCGAACAGCCCGGCGTACAGCAGCTGGAGCGGGAGCCCGGCCAGGTAGTCGGCCGGGGTGGTGTCGAGCCGGTGCAGGGCGCCGGCCATGGCCACTTCCGGCCAGCCGTGCGTGGCCTGCCAGCCGACGTTCGGGGCCCAGATCAGCGCGGCCAGGCCGGCCCCCAGCCACGGCCACCTGGTGGTCAGCACGGGCCGGCCCGCCGGGCTGAGCAGGCCGAAGGCCAGGCAGATCAGCAGCAGCACCATCAGGTTGTTGTCTTCGAGCCCGAGACCGGCCGCGGCCCCCGCACCGAGCCAGTAGCGCGGCCGGTCCCGGAGCACGGCCACGGTTACGCAGAGCAGCACGGCCGCCCAGGCCAGCAGGTCGAACGGCTCGGTGATGCCCAGGTGGGCCAGGGCCAGGACGAGCGGGGCGCACGCGGTGGCCAGCGCGGCCAGCACCCGGCCGAACCGGCCCGCACCGAACAGCGCCGCGAACCGGGCCGCGATGATCACCACCGCCGCGCCGGCCAGCGCCGGGGCGATCCGGATCGCGGCCGGGCTGACCCCGAGGACCGCGGTGACCCGGGTGAGCAGCGGGGCGATCGGCGGCTGGTCCACGTAACCGAACGCGAGATGCCGCCCCGCCTCGATGAAGTACAGCTCGTCCTGCAGGAAGCCGTACCGGCTGCTCATCGCGAGCTCCACCGCGACGAACACCGCCACGATGACCCAGACCAGTACCGGCAGCTGGCCACCGGGGCCCGGCGCGGCCGGGGTGAGCACCAGGGCGGCCGGCTGCGGCGGGCGGCGGACAGCAGCGGAACCGATCGGCTCGTTCATGGCGCTACCTCCCGCGGTGCAGTGCGGCACCTTCTATCAAAGTGATATCATATTGATAGGTGGTGGTCCAGTCCGGTGGCGGGCCGGGAAGGAAGCCGGGCCAGCGGGGTTACCGGCCGGGAAGGAAGCCGGCCGGCCGGGGTTACGGGGCGCGGAACAGAGCCTGACAAACCGGGAAACACGCATGTCTGCCCCGAGCCGGGTCAGGGTAAGTGAGAGGAAGCCGGGCGAGGAGGTGCCAGCGTGACCGCGACCGCCGCCGCCCCGGCCGGCCCGGCTCCGCTCAGCCACCGGCGCATCCTGGTCATCATCGGCGCGCTGCTGCTCGGCATGCTGCTGGCCGCGCTGGACCAGACCATCGTGGCCACCGCGCTGCCCACCATCGCCGGGGACCTGCACGGGCTGTCCCACCTGTCCTGGGTGGTCACCGCCTACCTGCTGGCCTCCACGGTCAGCACCCCGCTGTGGGGGAAACTGGGCGACCTGTACGGCCGTAAGCAGTTTTTCCAGGCGTCGATCGTGATCTTCCTGATCGGGTCGATCTTCTCCGGGCTGGCCCACTCGATGGTCGAGCTCATCGCGTCCCGGGCCGTGCAGGGCATCGGCGGCGGCGGGCTGTTCGCCGGGGCGCAGAGCATCGTGGGCGACGTGGTGCCGCCCCGGGAGCGCGGGCGCTACCAGGGCATCTTCGGCGCGGTGTTCGGCGTGACCAGCGTCCTCGGGCCGCTCATCGGCGGTTTCTTCGTCGACAATCTGAGCTGGCGCTGGGTGTTCTACATCAACGTGCCGATCGGCATCGTGGCCCTGATCGTGGTGGCCGCCGTGCTGCCCGGGTCGCTGCGCCGCACCAAGCACGCCATCGACTACGTGGGCACCGCGCTGCTGGCCGCCGCCGCCACCTGCCTGGTGCTGCTGACCTCCCTGGGCGGGACGACGTTCGCCTGGTCGTCCGGGCCGATCATCGGCCTGGGCGTCGGCGCGGTGGCCGCGATCGCCGGGTTCGTGCTGGTGGAGCGCCGGGCGGCGGAACCGGTGCTACCGATGTACCTGTTCCGCAACCGGGTCTTCTCGGCGGCCGGCGCGGTGGGCCTGGTGGTCGGCTTCGCCATGTTCGGCGCGCTGGCCTACCTGCCGCAGTACTTCCAGATCGTGAAGGGCGTCAGCCCTACCTCATCCGGGCTGCGGCTGCTGCCGCTGATGGCCGGCCTGCTGGCCACCTCGATCACGACCGGGCAGCTGGTCAGCCGGTGGGGCCGGTACAAGGTCTTCCCGGTCATCGGCACCGCCGTCCTGACACTCGGGCTCTACCTGCTGTCCCGGCTCACAGTGACGACCGGCACCCTGCTCAGCTCGCTGTACATGCTGGTCCTCGGGGCCGGGATTGGCGCCTCGATGCAGGTCCTGGTCCTCGCGGTGCAGAACTCGGTGCAGTACGCCGACCTGGGCACGGCCACGGCCGGCACCACGTTCTTCCGCTCCATCGGCGGCTCGTTCGGGACCGCCGTGTTCGGCGCGGTGTTCGCCAACGTGCTGCCGCACAACCTGGCCCGGGAACTGCATGGGCTGGCCCTGCCGCCCGGGCTGACCGCCGCGACCGGGGCCAGCCCGGCGGTCCTGGACCGGCTGCCGCGGCCGGTGCACGAGGCGTTCGTGCACGCCTACGCCACCTCGCTGCATACCGTGTTCCTCACCGCGGTCCCGGTCGGGGCGCTGGCGTTCGTGCTCAGCTGGACGCTCAAGGAGGTCCCGCTGCGGACCACCACCCGCGCGCCCGACCCGGCGGACACGCTGGCCCCGACCGCCCGGCCGTCGGTCCGCGACACCAGCCAGGAGATGGAACGCGCCATCACCTCGCTGCTGTCCCGGGAGCGCCGCCGCGTGGTGTACGGGGAGCTGATCACCGCGGCCGGCCTGCAGCTGAAACCAAGGGCCGGCTGGCTGCTGCTCCGGGTCGGCGAGCACCCGGAGCTGAGCCGCCAGCAACTGGCCGGGCTGCTCCAGCTGCGCGACACCGACCTGCAGCGCCGGCTGGCCGAACTGACCAGGCCGGGGTATGTGGCCGACGGCGACGCCGGGCAGCCGGTGCGGCTCACCACGACCGGGCGGGTGGCCTACCACGGCCTGCTGCAGGCCCGGGAGGACCGGCTGCGCAAGCTGTGCGCGGACTGGCACCCGGACCGGCACCCGCAGCTCCAGGCGCTGCTCACCACGATCACCCACCAGCTCGCAGCCAGTGGCGAGAAACCTGGCGCCGACCTCGACGCGGCGTAGCCCCGAGCCGGCCCGCAGTGCATACCCTTGTGCTGGCCGCGACCATAACCGCGCAGCGGATCAGGTGACTCAGATGACTTCAGCAAGCGTGTCCAACCGTTCTTCAGGCCGCAGCACACTGGCCATCGTCCTGACCATCATCGGCATCCTGGCCATCATCGCCGGCATCCTGTACATCGCCGGGGCAGCCAACTCCATCCACTTCATGGTGGGCAGCGTGCACAAAGGCCACCACCTGGCCCGGGCCGCCGTCTCGTTCGTGGTCGGCATCGCGCTGCTGATCGTGGCGTGGTTCGTGGCCCGGACACACCGGTAGCCAACCAGGCCGCCCCGTCCGCACCGGCCCCTTGTGCCGGGCCGCCCGGTGATGTCACATTGTGACTACCGAAAGGGGATGGAGCAGCCATGACCGTAACTGTGGACCGGAACGTCGAGGCCTTCGTCGCCGCCCCACGCCAGCTGTTCATCGACGGGCAGTGGATGGACGCGGCGTCCGGGAAGACGTTCGAGACCCCCAACCCAGCTACCGGCGACACCCTGGCCCGGGTCGCCGAGGGAGACGCCGAGGACATCAACCGGGCGGTACGCGCGGCCCGCCGGGCGTTCGAGGACGGCCCGTGGAGCCGGCTGACCCCGTCCGAGCGCGGCCGGATCGTCTGGCGGATCGGCGACCTGATCCTGGACCACGCCGACGAACTCGCCCAGCTGGAGTCGCTGGACAACGGCAAGCCGTACGCCGTGGCCAGGGCGGCCGACGTGCCGCTGGCCGCTGACCTGTTCCACTACATGGCCGGCTGGGCGACCAAGATCGAGGGCAACACGATCAACATCTCGGTGCCCTACATGCCCGGGGCCAACTGGCACTCCTACACGCTCCGCGAGCCGGTCGGCGTGGTGGGCCAGATCATCCCGTGGAACTTCCCGCTGCTGATGGCGGCGTGGAAGCTCGGCCCGGCGCTGACCACCGGGAACTGCGTGGTACTCAAGCCCGCCGAGCAGACTCCGCTGACCGCGCTGCGGCTGGCCGAGCTGATGGCCGAGGCGGGCGTGCCGGACGGCGTGGTGAACGTGGTCACCGGGTTCGGCGAGACGGCCGGCGCCGCACTGGCCGCGCACGACGACGTGGACAAGGTGGCCTTCACCGGGTCCACCGAGGTAGGCAAGCTGATCGTGGCTGCGGCAGCGGGCAGCAACCTGAAGAAGTTGACCCTGGAGCTCGGCGGCAAGAGCCCGAACATCGTGTTCGAGGACGCCACGGATGGCGCGGTCGAGGGCGCGGCCAACGCGATCTTCTTCAACCACGGCCAGTGCTGCGTGGCCGGCTCGCGGCTGTTCGTGCACCAGAGCCGCTTCGACGACGTGGTCGACGGGGTGGCCGAGATCGCCAAGTCCATCAAGCTGGGTTCCGGCATGGAGGTGGGCACGCAGATGGGCCCGCTGGTCTCCGAAGAGCAGTTCCAGCGGGTATCCGGCTACCTGGAGGCCGGCCGGGCCGAGGGCGCCACCGCGGTGACCGGCGGCGGGCGGTTCGGCGACCGCGGCTTCTTCATCGAGCCGACCGTGCTGACAAACACGCACGGCGACATGAAGGTGGTCCGTGAGGAGATCTTCGGGCCGGTCGTGGTGGCCGCGCCGTTCAGCGACCTGGACGAGATCGCGGCGCAGGCCAACGACACCCCCTACGGGCTGGGTGCGGGCATCTGGACCAAGGACATCTCCAAGGCGCACGCGCTGGCCAAGAAGATCCGGGCCGGCACGGTCTGGATCAACTGCTACAACGTGTTCGACGCCTCGCTGCCGTTCGGCGGGTACAAGCAGTCCGGCTGGGGCCGGGAGATGGGCCACGAGGTGCTGAACAACTACACCGAGGTCAAGGCGGTGACGACCCAGCTCTGAACCGCGGCCGGGACGGGCCGCCGGCCCGTCCCGGCCTCAGGGCGTGGCCACGATGACGTCGGACGCCTTGATCACGGCGACCACCGAGCTGCCCTCGGCCAGGCCCAGCTGGCGGACCGCCTCCACCGTGACCGAGGCGACCAGGCGCACCCCGCCGGCCTCCAGCTCCACGTTGGCGATGGCCTCCCGGCGTTGATGCCGGTGACCCGGGCCGGGATCTGGTTGCGCGCGCTCAGCTGCATGGCATGGGCTCCTCATGATCGGCACGGTTACCGGAGCCCACGCTAGCGTTCCCGGCCCGGCTGGCCACCGTGCCGCGCGGCCTGCCGCCGCAGCCAGGACTCGGGCTGCCCGGATTCCGCCGACATAGCCCGCCATGTCCAGCCCGCGGCCCGGCGCTCGGCCACATAGCCGGCCATGCTGCCGAAGCCCAGGCTGGCCGCCACCTGGGCGGCGCGCTGGCGGGCGCCGTGCCGGCTGGCCGTGTGCGCTTCCCAGCCCAGCCCGTGGCGGCGCAGCGCGGCCCGGACGGCGTGGTGCGACAGCCCGGCCTCGGCCGCGATGGCGTTGGCCGTCCGGTGCTGCCGGACGTGCCGGTCGCGCAGGTAGCTGGGCACATCGGCGAAGCCCAGCCGGTCCAGGGCGGGCTGCCACCTGGTGTCCGGCCGGGCCGGGCGCAGCCGCGGTAGGGCCGCGGCGGCCCGCGGGTCCAGGCCCGCGAGATGCCGGGACAGCCAGTCTTTGTGCAGCCCGGCCGCCCGGCTGATGGCGGCCAGGCTGTCCCCGTCGGCCACCCGGTCCAGCACGAACGAGCCGATGTCCGGGTAACCGTGCCGCTGGGCCACCTGGGCTACCTGGGCCGCGACCGCGGCCAGCCGCGGCGCGGACCGGGACGGGCTGGCCGGGGCCGGCCGACCCGCATGCGCCTGCTGGGCCTTGCGGCGGCGCTGCTCGGGATGGCGGCGGCCGGTGGCCGCGGCCGCCGCGTCCTGGGCCAGCTGCCCGGCCCGGGCCCGCTGCCGGCCGGCCGCACTGCCCGCCCGGACCGCTGGATCGAAGATCAGCCGCGAGGTGAACGCGGCCGCCCGGAGCTTGCGGGTATCCGGGCCTTCCAGGGACTGGCCGCGCTCCAGGCCGAACACATCGCAGTAGGCCTGCTTGGTCCAGCCGTGCCCGCGCAGGTGCACGGTCACCGAGCGCAGCGCCCGGCCGCACAGGTGGCAGACCACCCGGCTGTCCCGCACGACAACCTCCCCGGGCGGGGCGAAGTACGGGGTGCCGTCGGCCAGCTCGCCCAGGGGGATCATCGACATGACCGGCCCTTCCCGCGGGGGTAGTCACATCGAGACTACCGAAGCCCGGGCCGGCCGTCACGCCCGCTCTGCTGGCCGGCCCCGGGCGGCCTGACCGCTACGCTCGGGTTCATGACCGAAGGGCCGTCCCTCTCGCTGGCCGAGCTGACCGTGCTCGCCCTGCTCAGCGAGCGGCCTGCGCACGGGTTCGCCATCGCCCAGCTCACCGCGCCGGGCGGCGAGCTGGGCCGGATCTGGCACATCCCCCGGCCGGTGGTCTACCGGGCGATCAGCCGGCTGACCGAGGCCGGCCTGATCACTGCCGAAACGGTGGAGTCCGGCCGCGGCCCGCAGCGTACCCTGTACGCCGTGACCGAACCGGGGCGGCAGGCCGCGGAACGCTGGCTGGACACCCCGGTGCAGCATGTCCGGGACGTCCGCTCGCACCTGCTGGTCAAGCTGGCCCTGCTGGACCGGGCCGGCCGGGACGCCACCGGGCTGCTGATCCGGCAGAAGACGGTGCTGGCGCCGATCGCCGAGGCCATCCACGCCGAGACGGGCCGTCCCGGTTTCGACACCACCCTGCTGGCCTGGCGCCGGGCCACGGTGGCGGCCGCCATGAGCTTCCTGGACGACATCACGCCGGCCGAGCGGGGCGCTTAGCGGGCCGTCCAGCCCGGGTCGCGGCCGGACAGACCGAGCAGCCGGTCCAGCGGTGCCGCCCGGTCCGGCACCGGCACCGGCGGGCCGAACGCCTTGCCGTCACCCTGGTAGTCGGGGGTGAGCATGGCCGGCGCGAAGGCCAGCGACTCCTCGGCCGCCGCGGCGGGCGGCGCCCAGGGCTGGCCGGTGGCGCGGGCCAGGTCCCAGCCGTGCACCTGGTACTCCCAGAGGATCATGCTGAGCGCCATGTCCCCCGGCATCGCGCTGTCCCCGAGCCGGAGCGGCCGGCTGGCCGCACCCGCGCGGACCGCCTGGGTCAGGGTGCTGGCCGCGGCGCGCACCTCGGCGGCCGGGTCCGCGGGCACCTGGTACCCGTCGGTGCTGGCCCGCGGGGCCTGGCCCGCCGGGTCGGCGAAGCCCGCCGCGAAGATGGCCAGCCAGCCCAGCACGTGCTCGCGGAGCTGGCCGACGTCGTACTCGGTACACGGGGTCGGATCGTGCCGCTGGTCATCGCTGATCGCGCCGACCACCGGGGCCAGGCCGGCCAGTACGTCGGCCAGCAGGTCAGCGGTCTTCTGGGTTGCTGTGGTCATGACGGCGACGCTAGCCGGGGCGGCCCAGGCCCGGCTTGAACATTTGCGTCAGCCGGCCCGGCTAAGGTCACTGAGGTGAGCGGTCCGCAGCCGGTCGAGCGGGACAGCCGCGGCATTCTCGACCCGTGGCTGCTGCGCCAGCGCGTCCAGCTGGCCCGGTACCCGGCCAGCCCGGCGCTGGCCGGGCTGGTGGACCGGTTCTGGGCCGTGCGCTGGGACCTGCCCCCCGGGCACCCGCACCGTCAGCAGCTGCTCACCCACCCGGGCGCGAACCTGAGCCTGGGCACGGCCAACGCCCGGCCCGGGGACCAGATGGCCGGGCCACCCGAGGCCCGGCTCTACGGCGTGGCCCGCGGCCTGTCCAGCCGGCTGCTGGTGGGCACGGGCTGGACCGTGGCCGCCATGACCCGGCCCGGCGGGCTGGGCGCGTTCCTCGGCGGCGCGGCGTCGGACTACACCGACCGGGTCGTGCCGCTGGGCGAGGCGGTCGGGGTCTCGCCCGGCCTGCTCGAGCAGGTCATCGCCGAGCCAGACGAGGCCGCGCGGGCCGGGCTGCTGGCCGCGGCGCTGGAGGCGGCGGTGGATCCACGGCGGGCCGCCCCGGCCCGCCGGGTGGCGGATGCGGCCCGGCTGGCCGAGACCGACCGGGCCGTCCGGCGGCTGAGCGACCTGAGCGAACTGGCCGGCCTCGGCCCGCGGACCCTGCAGCGGATGTTCCTGCGCTACGCCGGGGTGCCCCCGACGTGGGTGATCCGCCGGTACCGGCTGCTGGACGCGGCCGAAGCGGTGCGCGGCGGCCAGCCGGTGTGCTGGGCGGACGTGGCCGCCGATCTCGGCTACGCCGACCAGGCCCACCTGATCCGGGATTTCCGGGCGGCGACCGGCCAGACACCCGCGGCCTACGCGGCCGCGCAGCCGGCCGGCTAACCCGTCTGCTGCCAGCAGATTTCCTTGGCTGCCGACCTCGAGGCGGCCCATGGTGGGGAGTACGGACACCGTCGTGAAAGCAGGGAGACCATGCAGGCCGCCATTGCCGAAACACCCACCGGGACACTCGACGACCAGCTGCTGACCCGGCTCCTCTACCAGCGCATCATCGTCCTCGGCCGCGAGGTCGACGACCAGGTGGCCAACCGGCTGTGCGCTCAGCTGCTGCTGCTGTCGGCCGAGGACCCGCGGGCCGACATCAGCCTCTACATCAACTCGCCCGGCGGCTCGGTCAGCGCCGGGCTGGCCATTTACGACACGATGCGGCTGATCCCCAACGACGTGAGCACGCTGGCCATGGGCCTGGCCGCCAGCATGGGCCAGTTCCTGCTGTGCGCCGGGACCGCGGGCAAGCGGTACAGCCTGCCCCACGCGCAGGTGCTGATGCACCAGGGCTCAGCCGGCTTCGGCGGCACCGCGGCCGACGTCGAGATCTACGCCGAGCAGCTGGCCCGCACCGGGGCCACCATGAGCAGGCTGATCGCCCAGCACACCGGGCAGCCGGTGCAGCGGGTCGAGCAGGACAGCCTGCGCGACCGGTGGTTCAGCGCGGAAGAAGCCCTGGACTACGGGCTCATCGACCACATCGTGGAACAGCTCGACGACGTGCGCCCGGCGGTGGCCGGACGCCGGAGGGCCGGGATATGAGCCAGTACACGATCCCCACTGTGGTGGAGCGCACCGCAGCCGGTGAGCGGGCGTTCGACATCTACTCCCGGCTGCTGTCCGAGCGGATCATCTTCCTCGGCACCGAGATCGACGACGGCGTAGCCAACGTGGTCATGGCCCAGCTGCTGCACCTCGAATCGGTCAGCCCGGACCTCGAGATCAGCTTGTACATCAACTCACCAGGCGGCTCGTTCAGCGCGCTGACCGCGATCTACGACACGATGCAGTTCATCCGGCCCGACGTGGCCACGTTCTGCATGGGGCAGGCCGCGTCCGCGGCGGCGGTGCTGCTGGCCGCGGGCACCCCGGGACGGCGAGCAGTGCTCAGGCACGCCCGGGTGCTGCTGCACCAGCCGTCCAGCCAGGCCCGCGGCACCCTGCCTGACCTGGCCATCGAGGCCAAGGAGCTGGTCCGGGTGCGAGCCGAGGTGGACGAGATCCTGAGCCGGCACACCGGCCGCCCGGTAGCCGGGATCAAGAACGACACCGACCGGAACAAGACGTTCAGCGCGCCGGAGGCGGTCGCCTACGGCCTGGCCGATGAGGTCATCACCAGCCGCGAGACGGCACCACTGCCCAGGGCCGGGTGATCAGCGGGCGGCCCGGCCGGCCGGGCCGGCTTACGCGGCCAGGCAGACCGCGTCACCGCCGCCGCGCACCGGGGACCGGGCGGGCCGGGCGGCCGGCCCGCCGCGGATGGCGTCGAGCCGGATGACGGTGCCGGCGCGCTGGCCGGCCAGCTCGCGGCCGACCCCGGCCAGCAGCTCGGACAGGTCGATGCGCAGCGCGTCGCAGATGGCGGCGAGCACCTCGGAGGAGGCCTCCTTGCGGCCGCGTTCCAGCTCGGACAGGTAGGGCACGGAAACCCGGGCCGCCCGCGACACGTCGGCCAGCGTCCGGCCCTGCGCCTGCCGGGTGCCGCGCAGCACCTCGCCGATCATCGTCCGGAGCAGGGGCCCGGGCCGCTGCCGTGGTCCGGATGGGCCAGCCATCGCCGTCGCCTCCCCGTCTGGGTCAGGCCACGGTACCTATCCCCGGCCGGCCGGGGAAGGGGCTTTCGCAGCGGGCGAAAGCCGGCCCGGCCGGCCTGTTACCGTCGCCGGATGGCAGTTGTCCTGGTGACCGGCAGGAGCAGCGGTTTCGGCCCGGCCCGGCTGCCCCGGGAATTCTGGGCCCGCCCCGGGTAGGCGGGCCAGGACAGGCTCGACGATCCGGAAGGTGCCCTGATGAATACGCCCGTGACCACCCTCGACCAGCGGTTCAGCGATCCGGCCGCCGCGGCCACCAGCTGGGCGGACACCCACCAGGTGCTGGCGGAAGCCGAACTGTTCTGGCTCACCACGGTGCGCGCCGACGGCCGGCCGCACGTCACCCCGCTGGTGGCGGTGTGGGCCGACGGGGCGCTGCACTTCTGCACTGGCCCGGGCGAGCAGAAGGCCATCAACCTGGCCGCCAACCCGCACGTGATCCTGACCACCGGCTGCAACCGGTGGGACGGTGGCGTGGACATTATGGTCGAAGGAGACGCCGTCCGGGCCACGGACGAGGACCTGCTCCGGCGGCTGGCTGGGGCGTGGGCCAGGAAATGGGACGGCCGCTGGCACTTCGAGGTCCGCGACGGGGCCTTCCAGCACATGGCGGGCTCCCCCGCCCTGGTCTTCACGGGTCACCCCGGCCAAGGTCCTCGCGTTCGGCAAGGGCGAGCCGTTCAGTCACACGAGCCACCGGTTCTGAGCCACGCCCCGGCCAGTACGGCCGGGGGCGCCAGGACCAGGCCGGTGAGCGCGACGGCCAGCCCGGCGTGCTCGGCGGCCACGCCGACGGCCAGCGGGCCGAGCCCGCCCAGCAGCGCGGCCGCGCTGGTCAGCGTGACCGCGATGCCACTCTGCCCGGGCAGGCTGGCGTACAGCTGAGCCTGGGCCACCGGGTACCACGGCGTGGTGGCGATGGTCAGCACGGCCAGCACGATGACCTTGGCCGCAAACCCCGGGACGGCCAGGAAGGCCGGGTAGAGCAGCAGCGCCGCGGCGGCGCTGGCGCGCAGCACCGGCAGGCCGGCCATCCGGTCCAGCACCCGGATGACCAGCACGTCCCCGGCCACCCCGGCACCGAGCCGGACAGCCACGGCCAGCGCCGCCTGCACCGGCGAGACGTGCACCACGGCCACGAAGTACACGGCCAGGAACCCGGTGAACACGTCGAGCAGCAGGTCGGACACCTCGAGCAGGGCCAGCCAGCGGAGCACGCCGCCGCGGCGCAGCGCGCGGATCACCTGCCGCGGCCCGCCCGGGCCGGGCTCACCGGCCGGGCCGGGCTCACCGGCCGGGCCGGGCTCACCGGGCCGGGCGGGCGGGGCGGCCTGCGGTGGCCACCGGGCCGCGCCGAGCCAGGCCACCGCGGCCACCGCAGCGGCTACCAGGTAGCCGTCCCG
>Ga0335081_10000147_pt1 | contig 139471 bp, 178 predicted proteins | sample Lox_Sample_35_FD_206713 | JGI IMG/M metagenome (GOLD analysis project Ga0335081, IMG submission 206713) | Soil microbial communities from Loxahatchee National Wildlife Refuge, Florida, United States - Lox_Sample_3.5 | ecosystem: Environmental > Terrestrial > Soil > Wetlands | place: USA... | reverse complement strand
TGGGCACAGTTCATGATCGTCTGTCAGCGGCTGGTGTGCTGGCGGGTGAGGACGAGCAGAGCGCGCAGCAGGATCGTCGCCTTGCCGGGATCGGTGCGGAGCCGGGTGAGGCTCCGCCAGTTCTTGAGATCACTGAAGCCGTGCTCGACCGGGGCGCGGGCGGCAGATAGGGCCTGGTTAGCCCGCCGCTGGGCGGGGGTGGTCTTGCTGGTCCGGGTGGATTTCCAGCCGGTGATGATGACGGGGTCTTCGGGGTCGGGGTCCAGTCCGGTGAACCCGAGGTCGGCCAGGGCGCCGAGTCCTGCAGTGCGGAGCCGGTCCGCGAGGTGGTCGTGGCGGGCGGCGGTGATCTCGCTGGCGGCGCCGCGGCGGGCGCAGGAGATCCAGATCAGGTTGCCTGTTTCGTCGGTGAGGGCGAGGAATAGCAGTCCGTGTTTCTTGTGCTTGCCGTTGTAGTTGCGGCGGTTGGCGGTGCCGGAGCGGCGGCGGGTAGGGATTAAGGTGCCGTCCAGCAGCACGACTTCCCCGCCCTGCCTGCTGATTGTGGCCAGGGCGCGGTCCAGGCGGGGGGCGCGGGCGGCGAGCAGGCCGATGATCTCCCAGGTCCAGCGGTGGATGGTGGACGCGGAGACGCCGTTGCCGCCGGCCAGGTCAGCCAGCCGGTGATCGTGGCGCAAGGTGGCCAGCACGATGAGGGCGATCTTGCCGGGCGGCAGCTTGCGCCACCGGGACCCGATCTTCTTCAGGTGGCCGCGGAGCAGGTCCGCGACGAAGGTGAGCGTCTGGCACGACAGCGGCAGCGCGCACTGATAGACAAGCGGGGTGCCCTCGGCGGGCTCGATGGTTGTATTCACACGCGCCTGTGCGCCCGCCGGGGGCATGCCATCCCGGCAGGCAGGACCCTTGCACCCGGCAGGGGTCAGGGCGCGATGGTGAACTTTCCGGCCGCGGTGCGGCGCAGCCAGCCGCGGTCTTCGAGCCGCTTGAGCTTGGCGCGGACGTTCTCGGCCTGGCGGCCGGCCAGGCCGATGCCGGCCCGCTGGGCGGCCTGCATGCAGGTCACCGCCCCGCCGGTCTCGGCCGCGACCGCGGACACCGCCTCCAGCAGCGACCGGTAGTCACCGGGCAGGCCGCCAGGGCCGGACGCCTGGCTGCGCGGGGGTACCAGCAGCCCGAACCCTCGCTGCCCGGACGGCCCGGAACCGGCCGGCTCCTGGCTGGCGGCAGCCGCGTCATCGGCCGTCAGCTGGGTGATGACCTGCCCGGCGATCTCCAGCCGTTCCAGTTCGTGCTCGGCGTCGGCGAGCTGTTTGCGCAGTAGCTCGACCTCGCCGGTCAGCTCGGTCACCCGGCTGGTGATCCGTTCCGTCAGCTCCATCCCGCCCCCATGGGTATTTACTGTGCGAACACGGATGGACACAGACGATAACCGGCAGGGTCCCCCGATCCGGCCGCGACACGCCGAACAACCCAAGCGCGCCAAATGATCAGCAGCTACGCTCAGCCGCTCCCACCAGTACGAGCATCACCCAACCGGCCCATACCAGCCCCCTGGCCAGCTAGTTCAGGTTGGAACGGCCCCACTGAGCATTGGGTCGCGGAAGAACCCGCTATCGGCGTGGTCCTAGTGGACGGTGAGCCGCTGATCGAGGGTCACATAACCGGCCTGACAGCGCACATCGCCCGACATGACCCGGCCCGCGTCTTCCGCGAGGTCACGGCCAAACGCCGCATCCTGGACCTCTACGCGAATACCCTGCTCCTCGTGGAACACCCACCGGTCATGGGGGAAGGCCACCCGTACGCCGGCAAAATCAGCGCCCAGGACTACATGGACGCCAAACGTGAACTGGCCGTACTCAGACCGGCAGTGACCGCTCTTGCCGCCGTCTACAGCGATCACCCGGACTACAAGCACGAATGGGCACCGTAGACACCGCCGCACCAGACGGGGCTACCGGGCCGCCACCCAGGACATGCGCCCGTCCCGACTGCGGCCAGAAACTCGGCTCCCGCCGCGCGAACGCGATCTACTGCTCCCCCGCCTGCGCCCGCGTCATGGCACAACGCAAACTACGGGCACGCCGCCGCGGAGGCTACGAACCAGACCGGGCGTTACGAGATCACCAGGGAAAACGGCGACGGGTGCGGCTGTGAGCCCGAAGCTCTGGCCGCACCCGCCGTTAAATGGTCACCTATCCGCATCCCGGGCCTGATGCCGGAGGAGCGGAAAGGTCGCGATCCCGTATCAGTGACCCATCATGCAGGCTACCGTCCCAGTGGTGCCGGCCCGCAGGCGTGTTACGCGATCGTCAATCCGCAGCGGGCGCAATACCGTTCGCCAGTCTCCCGGTGCCGCTTGTCCCGCCACGACCAGACGCTATACCGAGGCGGGACAACCCGTTCATCATGCTCTCCGGCAGCGCACTTGCCGTCCTGGGTGAGCGCGGCGGCCAGTTCGGCACGTGAATCGCAGTTCGCCATCGCCATGCGGTGGCAGTAGTTTGTGCCGCGCTTAAACCCGTCGGCGTCCCGGTTCATAGTTCCCGCCAGTAGCCACCCGGTTCGATCAGATGATCACACTCCCGGCAGAACCCGCCGATCAGCCGCGTCCCCGGATGAGCGCACCGCTGCCGCGTCGCCGCCGGAACAGTCACAGCACCAGCCCCCCGTTTCACAGCCTTCCGCACAGCCGCCGGAGCCGGGATCCTCGGCGGCAAACTATCCAGCCCGAGCGCCGCATCGATCGCAGCCTCCACCCACACAGCCCGGTCCAGATCCCCCCGCGCCGCCTCCACAGCCTGAAACTTCGCGTCAGACACCTTCAAGCCGATCACGTTCCGCTTCCCCTCAGGAAGCCTCCTGCGGCCCATCAGCCCGCGTCCAGCCAGTGCGGATCGTGCCACGCCGCCTCGATCTCCTTCGCGGCACGGGTCTGAGCCTTCAGCCGCTCAGCGGTCTGAGCCGCCTCGAGCAGAGCACGGAGCCCATCCTCGATCGCAGCGTCAGACAGGCGGGGCATGTTCTCGGGGTTCGTCATGAGACCAGTATAGCGGTTAACCGTTAACCTGTAAAACGGACACCACCGTCAAAACCAGGACACACCACAGCCAGAAATACAGGTTAACCAGAAAATCCGGGTCACCCGCCCATAGGCCAGCCACACCCGCGAAACGGTTAACCAGAATCGGCCCCTAGAAACCGGGCGAAAATACTGCACGAAAATCGCTCAGGTAGTCGTGGGAATTTCCGCGATCTCCCGCTTCGATGATATGAGCTCGCGCGCGAGCCGAGCCGGGCCGGCCCGGGCGCCGTCCGCGCCATCCTGGCAGGCCAGCCGAGGTTTCCCGGCCTGCCCGCTCCTTGCTTAGTACAGGTACCCTGTGACCCTGACTCGTGAGAATCTTCATTCTCTGGGTTGACACGTGATCTGTGCGAGGGTAGAGTCACTGTCATGAGCACGACGGGCAGGGACAACGCCCGGCAGGTAGCTCAGATCAGACCCTAGGCAAGCGCTAGCTGTAGCCGGCGAACGCTTGACCGCTCGATTCTTGACACGTACATAGCAGCAGGCTTGTCTGCCTGAGTTGGGGTTACCTCGTGAGGGGAACCGGTCTTGGCTCTGCCCAGCACTCAGTGATATGGCCTCTGACCTGCGGTTATGCAAGTGTGCGAACAATGTCCCTATCTCGTCAGGGTAGGGGGGTTGCTCGTGCCTTGCTCAAGGCTCACATCAGGAGGGATGCGGGCTGTGAGTGAGGGAGTTCATGATGCCTGAGCAGTTTTACTTGTTCACGTTGCCTGGTGACGTGCTGGTGTGGTGTGAGACGTTCGGCAGCGAAGGTCACTTCGTGGCTCCGACGCCGTATAGCGGTGTTGAGGACGCGCTCTACGGCCTTGAGACGCTGCATCCGGGCGCGATGGTGGATGTGCTGTGCGACGCTGCGGAATTGGCTGAGGTTCGCTTGTGGGCGCGTACGCGGCCGGTTGAGCCGTTGCCGTTGCCGTTGTGAGCGAGGGGGCCTTTGGTCCCCTTCTCGCCCTGTGCGTGCAACCAGGAGGGGTTGCGCGTGCCGGGTGAGGAGTCTTGCTATGCGGAGGTTCGCGAGGGTTGCTGCTGTGAGTGTGCTGGCTGGTGCGGCGCTGGCTGGTGCTGGTGTTGCGGGGCGCGTTACGGCGCCGTCTGGGCCGCATTGGGGGGGCTGTACGTGGGGTGACCGTCCGCCGTGACTCGCGGATCGTCATCCGCCAGTGCTACTACTCGGTCCCGGCACGGTTCATCGGCCGGCAGGTCCGGGTCAGCCTGCGGGCCAACGAGCTGCTGGTGTTCGACCGCAACGAGGTCATCGCCCAGTACGCACGGCTGACCCGCCGGTACGACTACCGGGACACGCTGGATCACTACCTGGAGATCCTGATGGTCCGGCCCGGCGCGCTGGCCGGATCCACGGGGCTCGCCCAGGCCCGCGAGGCAGGAACGTTCACCACTGCGCATGACGCGTTCTGGGCGGCGGCTCGCAAAGCGCACGGCGACGCGGCCGGGACCAGGGCGCTTATCGAGGTGCTGCTGCTGCATCGCCGCATGGCCGCCGCGCAGGTGATCGCGGGAATCATGGTGGCGCTGGAAGCCGGGGCGGCGAGCCCCGAGCTCGTGGCCATCGAAGCGCGCAAGGCTAGCCAGGACGCGCCCGAGGTGGCACCCGTCAAGACAGCAGCGACAGAGACAGGACAGGCTGACGTGATCACGCTGGCGGAACGCCGGACGCCGATACCCGAGGACACCAGGCCCCTCCCATCGGTAGCAGCCTATGACGAACTGCTGTCCCGCCGCACCCGGCGAGGTGCGCCATGACCGCGGCGACGAGGGACGCCCGGCCGCCCGTGGTGGACGACGACCCGGCCGACATGGTGATCGAGCAGGCCGCCCGTGCCCTGCATCTGCCCGCTATCCGCGAGGGATACGAAGAAGCCGTCAAGCAGGCGCTCAAGGAGCGGGCAACCTATAAAGACTTCCTGGCCGCCCTGCTCACCGAGGAGATGCAGCACCGGGACGAGCGCCGCAAGATACGCCTGGTCCGCGAGGCGGCGTTCCCGCGGCCGAAGCGGATCGAGGACTTCGACTACACCGCCAACCCGGAGATCTCACCCGAGCAGATCGCCACCCTCTGCCACCCCGCATGGGTGGTGGCGGGCCAGCCGCTCTGCCTGGTCGGCGACTCCGGCACCGGGAAATCTCACCTGCTCATCGGGATCGGGACGGCCATCGCCGAGGCCGGGCTGAAGGTCCGCTATACCACTGCCGCCAATCTCGTCAACGAGCTCGCCGAAGCTCAGGATGAACGGCAGCTAACGAAGGTCATCGCCCGTTACGGCCGGTGTGACCTGCTCTGCCTGGACGAGTTCGGCTATCTCGAGCTAGACAAGACCGGCGCGAAGCTGCTATTCCAGATCTTCACCGACAGGGAGGAACGCCGGGCGATGGCGGTCGCGTCCAACGCCCCGTTCTCCGAGTGGAAACGCACCTTCACCGACCCCAGGTTGTGCGCGGCGATCGTGGACCGGCTGACGTATAACGCGCACATCATCGAGACCGGCACCCAGTCGTTCAGGCTGGCACAGACCCGCGCTCGCGCGGAGAACGGGTAAGGAAGTTGACTGGCGCCGATCCAGACCCGGCGGTCACCGCACTGGCCGCGCGTCTCAAGCAGGCGAGACGCGACCAGGGCCTGAGCGTCCGGGAACTGTGCGAGGCGGCCGGAATCACGAGCAAGTCCGTAGCGTGGCGTGCGGAGAACGGCCGCGACGTGGCGTTCTCCATCGCCGCCAAGCTCGCGGCTGCGCTAGGGGTTTCGCTAGACGGAACCGTGAACTGATCTGCGGACATTACAGCTAAACCCTTGACAACATCCAGGGGATGCCGTACTCTTAAGTCATAAGCAAACGACGTAAGGGAGCGGGACATGAGCACGAAGTTCGCCGAGTGGCAGAAGGTCAGCAACCAGGCCCTGCGCGTCTACCACGACCACACCGACACCACAGGCCGCATCCTCTGCCAGTCCCACCGCGACTCTTACTTCACCCTCTACCCGTCAGCGCGCGGCGCCGGCGAGTATGGCGGCCAGTGCGAGGCCTGCCGCAATGCCTGACAGGCGCATCGCGAACCTCGCGGGGCCGGACGAAGCGGCTGGCCCCGCTGGCGCAGGAGAACGGGAAGCAGGGGGGCGCGGCTGCCCGGACATAGACCCAGCATTTGACCGTGGTGCTGCGCTCACGGCACCGCGCCGAAGCGGCGCTATCACGACCAAGAGCGTCACCTCGGTTTCCCCGGAGACCATGCGCGAGCACCGCGCCACATGGTGGGTCTATACCGGAGCGATGGTCAATGGCAGGCGTGAACGGATCAGGCGCCAGGCAAGGATGCGGGGAGTCTGGCCCGGCTACGACGTGACCTGCTCATGCGGCTACGAAACCCGTTTGGGCGCTACGCGCGGCGCGGTCACGAGGGACCTGCTCGCGCATCGCCTGCTTGCGCAATACGAGAAGGACTACGGATGACCCGGTTTCCGAAGCTCGCAGGGCTGGCCGAAGTGGCCAGCCTTGCCGGCGTGTCCAGAACGCGTGCGGGCCAGCTCGCCGCGCACCCCGACTTCCCGGAGCCCGTTCAGCGGCTAGCGATGGGGCCGGTATGGCTGGAGTCGGATGTGACAAAATTCCTCGCCACCGAGCGCAAGCCGGGGCGCAGACCGAAGGAGTCCAGGCAGCCGGGGCAGGTGCCGTCCGGTCACCCGGATGCGGGCAAGCCCGTGGGATGGGGCGAGCATCCCCGTGACTGCGATTGCGGGGACTGTCCGTGACCACCGACCTGATCGCGTTCCTGACTGCCCGGCTGGACGAGTACGAGGCAGCGGCGACGGCGACGCAGTTGTGATTTCCTGGCCCCTGGGATAGGGCGGTTGCTCCCGATTCGCCGTTGCCATCAGCGGTGTCGCTCTACGACAGCCTTGACGAGTCCTTCGGGGTTATCAGGGGAAGCTATGCCGCCGACCACATCGTCCTCCATGACCCGGCCCGGACGCTCCGCGAGATCGAGGCGGACCGCTCGCTGCTGGCCAAGCTCCGGCAGGTCGAAGAACTCGGCGAGCGCCTCCGCGTCGATACCGAGATTATGATCCTGCGCCAGGTCATCGCGATCCGCGCCGCGATCTGGAATGACCACCCGGACTACGAGGGGTGGCTTCAGTGATCGACATCAGAAGCGCGGGACTCCAGTTCCGCGGCGTCCCGGTCACCCTGATAAGCGAGGGCGTGGAGGCGCTGTTCCGCCGTTGCGGTCAGAGCGTCGAGACCGGCATCGGCTTGATCCTGCGCACGGCCGAGGACATTGACCCGGCCGGCTGCATAGTCCTGTCGTTCGCAGTCGGCGATGTCGCCGTCTGGGCTGAGCGGTTCGGCTGCACATTCGAGCAGGGCCGCCATGAGGGCGGCGCGTGGTCCGTGTTCCTGCCGAGAGAACGGTAAGGCTAAACATGAAGATCGTAGCTGTGTGCTCGCTGTGCGGCCACGAGTACGCGCACCTGTTCGATGAGGTCGAGACGGCTGAGCATATGGCCGAAGCGCACGGCATGTATTTCGACCCGCGCCCGCTGCGGACCCTGCCGCCCGGAGAATGGGGAACCGGGCCGGGCTGACCCAGCTCTGTCAGGGAGAGGATCGACCGGCCCGATTCCTGAAACCCATGCTAGGGCCTAGTCAGGTGACCGCAGCAGGGCTGGAGTGGAGCCAAAATGGCTTGCGATCCGGGTCGTGATCCGGGCCAGTGAAGTGGGGCCAGATCTAGCTGCTACGACAGCACCCGTGGAGACAAGTGGAGCCAGATGAAGTTGCTCTCCTGGAGCCAGAACACGTTGCCCTACTCACTTAAAACGATGTTCGGCATGGGTGAGGCGCTCACCTATGAGCCGAGGGCCGATGAGGTACTGAACAGTTTTGTGTCCGACGCGGCCGGACTTGAGAACACGGGAAGCTTTGAGGAGTGGTGCGACGAGTACGGCGCAGACGACGACTCGCGCAAGGCGGAGGCGCTTTACCGGCGCGTCGAAAAGGGCCGCGATGAACTGCGCGTGTTCCTCGGCGACCTGTACGACGCCTATCTCTGGGAAACCGAATCGCTCTAGCAAGACCTGCCCTCCCGCCGGCATAAGGCCGGCGGCGCGAGCGAGACGCGCGGAGGGCACGCAAAAGCAAACCCATCACTGAGGAGGCAGAGATGACGGTTCAGGCGGCTAGGGCACGGTTCACGCTCGATGAGACGCGCGCCCGCGCATGGCTGCGGGCCGCGGTAGAGGCGTATCCGGACGGCATGCGGGGCGGCACGCGCAACCCGGACACCGGGGAGAAGCTACCCGAGATCGGCGCCGACTGGAGTCCGCGGGACTTTGACGAGGAGTGCAACGTCGACGCCGTGGTCCGCATCGCGTGCGAAGAGGGGATCGTCGTCCAGCCTGACCAAACCGAACTGTACTTCGAGTACGCGGCCGACCCCGACGGCGGTCACTATCAGTTTTTCGTGTACGCCGGCCCGCACCTCAAGCTCGCCTCTCCCTGCATAGAGATGCGCCACGTTGGCACGCCGGACACTACGGGCATCGCGGCGGGCATGGACATTTTGAGGGAAGCGGTCCAGTCGGCTAACGGCGTACTGGAAGCGCTCGACAAGTACATCGCCGCGCGGCAGTAACCCGCCAGCCCTCCCCCGGCATGAGGCCGGCGCCCGTTCGTGACGGGAGGAGGGCATGCAAGACCCAACGATGAGGAGGCATCGTGTCGGTCACGGTAGAGGACGTGCGTGGCATGTCCGACGAACAGTTGCGGGAGAGGTGGGCGGCCGATGCGGACGCTTCCGTTCTCGCCGAAGCAAGACGACGCGACCAGGCCGACAGAGCGGCACGGGAACGCGCCCAGGTCCGCGCGGAGTGGTATGACGCGGCGCACGAGCAGTTCCTCGCGGCGGAGGCGCAGTGCTGCGGGAATCTGCTGTCCCGTGACGGTGAGGCGGCTGGGATCACTAACCCGTTCCAGCTTTGGGCGGGCCGGGCGGACGTCGCCGCGAAGTACGCGAGTGAGGAGCTTAACGACTTTTGGCGTGTGTCGCCGCGGGTGACGATCGGTGAGTACATCCGCCAGATGCAGGCCGGTAACCGGCTCGCACGGGAAGACATGACTGAGGAGGCAGGCGATGACGGTTCCGTGGACACCTACGGGCGGGACGGATTGGACGGCGATGCAGCGCGGGGACTTCGACACGAGCGCGGACCTGGTGCTGTTCGAGGCGCCGGGGACGCGGGCGGGGCGGAAGCGGGCGCAGACGGCGCCGCCCGGGCCGGCGGATCTGCTGTCGCTGATCACGGACGGCGAGGGGAGGCAGGAGTGAGCGACGCCACCGACGCTGCCACGGCCGCGCGTGTCGCCGCGGACACGGCACGGCACATGGAAGCGGGCAGGGAAGCAGCGGAGCGGCGGCTCGCGGCGGCTCGCGCCGCGGCTGGGATGACCGGCGCTGTCGTTCCCCGGCCGACGGCTGCGCCGGTCCGGCCACGAGCGGACCGGATACCGGGTGATCAGCTCCTGGATCTGCTGCGGCAGTGGATCGGGACGTATGTGCGCCTTCCGTCACCCGCAGCGCTTGACGTGATGGTCGCTTGGGTCGCGCACAGCCACATGAAAGATGAGAACGGGACGCTGGTGTTCCGCGCGACGCCACGGCTGTACTTCCTGTCAAGCGAGCCCGGATCCGGGAAGTCAAAGTGCCTGGAGCTGCTCAACATGCTGTGCCCGGACACGTTCGGCTTGGATCTTGAGCCGACGAAGGCCGGGCTTATTCACACGCTGAGCAAAGAGCATGCAACGGTTCTGCTCGACGAAGGGGATCTGCTCTTCTCCAGTGCTCAGCGCGCCTCGGGCGTCCGGGCCGTACTTAATGGAGGCTATGCGCGGCACGGTACGACAGTGAACGGCAAGGGCAACAAGGCCACCCGCGTCAACGTGTTCGGCGCCGTGGCTCTTGCCGGGCTCGACGCGATAGAGAAGGCGACGGGCAACAGCATGGACGCTTTGCTCTCGCGTGGCTTCAAGATTCGCATGAAGCGTGCGGGCAAGAATGATCGCCCTGCCAAGGTCTCGCGCGTCGCTGAGGGGCAGGCGGCCAAGCTGAATGAGTGGCTGCAGGCGTGGGCGTCGCAGGTGCGGGATGAGCTCGCGGACTATCAGCCGGACATGCCGGAAGAACTGGATGGCCGGGCCGAGGAGATCAGCACGCCCTTGGTGGCCGTTGCTGATGCTGCGGGCGGGGAATGGCCGGAGCGTGTCCGGGCCGCGGTCGTGGAGCTCGCGCTTGACCAGGCGACTGCGCCAGTTGAGGACGAAGGCAAGTCGGCGGCCGAAGAGTTCGCGTCGTTCGCGGCGGACCTCGGCGGCGCGCTTGAAAACACTGAGCTGGACTATACGGGCGAGGAGGAGTGAGGTCCGGGAGTTGCGGGAGCCGGCGCGGTGCGCCGCTGCAATCCCTCTTCGATGAGTACCGCAATCATCGTGTTGAGGGAGCGCCGGTCGGCTTCCGCCGCTGCCCTGAGGCGGGCGTGCAGTTCGTCATCCAGGCGCAGATTCACATGCTTCATGGGACCAGTATGAGACATGGACCGGTATGGGACTACACTGGTCCCATGTCTTACGGCCAGCGCGAGTGTGCACAGTGCGGGAAGACCTTCAAGGGGGACAAGCGGCGATGTGGTGCCTGCTCCGCGACCGAGCGCTCCTGCATCAAGTGCGGGCGCACATTCAAGGGCAACGGACGCAGCTGCAAGATGTGCCGTCAGGCGGAGCGCACCTGCACTCAGTGCGGGGCGGCATACAAGGGGGACGAACGGCTCTGCAAGACATGCAAGCCTGTCCCCGAACGGCAGTGCGCCGAGTGTGGCCGGCCGATCAAGGGCCGCCTTACTCGCTGCCGGTCATGTCGGCCAGCGTACGGAATGCGAGCATGCGACCAGTGCGGCAGGCAATTCCGGGGCGACGTCAGCATTTGCTACCTCTGCCGGGCAACTCCTAGAACCTGCCAGGAATGCGGGCAGAGCTTCCAGGGAAACCAGAACACCTGCTCTGCCTGCCTACAGCGCGAGCGTGCATGCATCGAGTGCGGCGCCCAGTTCAGGGGAACGAACCGGCGCTGTCACGTCTGCCGGACTGTTGAGCGTGATTGCCCTCAGTGCGGCAAGCGGTACAGCGGGCACCAGGAACCGTGTCCCGCCTGCCGGAAGATTGAACGAACCTGCGTTGAGTGCGGAAAACCCTTCAAGAACCACACTCGCCGCTGCCACGCCTGCCAGGCGACCGAGCGTGAGTGCATGTTCTGCGGGCAAGTCTTCAAAGGAACTAGCCGCCGCTGCCACGCCTGCGAGGCCATAGAGCGCGACTGTGCAGGCTGTGGACGCAGATTCCGCGGACTCGCCCGCTACTGCCAAGCATGCTGGCGTTCCGCACTACCACCCGGCGAGTGGGAAGCGCGGGCCCGCTCGTACGGCAACAGTCGGCGTGCCCGCAAAGAGGCCGCAGAGGTGGCCGGACCGGTGCCGCCCGAGGTGTATGCGGCAATCCGCACGTCCGGGCCGTGCGTGTACTGCGGGGCGGAAGCCGCAACGATCGACCACGTTCGCCCGCTGACGCGCGGCGGCGCTGAGGCTGAGTTCAACCTTGTACCGGCCTGCGTCTCCTGTAACTGCAGTAAGAACGATTCTTTGCTGACTTCATGGCGGCCCGGGAGGGTCGCCTACGGAGTGGCACACTCGCGGAAAGTTGAGCACGAGTACCTACGACTGCTGGCTTCTGCGCCAGCCGATGAAGAGGGGGTTGCGTTATGAGAACTTGGGCGGTCTGCATTGCCCTGGGAGTCCCCGTGGGCGGTGCCGTGATGCTGGGGGTGCCGTTCTGGCTGGCATTGGCGGCGGGGTTCGTTTTCTTGTTCGCCATCATCGGCAACGGGCCGGCGAAGCGGTGGGGACGGGTGGCGCTGCTGCCCGTCCTCGCCCTGGCCGCGGTTCTCGCGGTGCATCACGCGGCGGCGGGGGCGACGCCTGCGGGCCCGGCTGTGGTGTCGTTCACGGACGGGGCGTACTCAAGCTACGGCACGCCGGTGGTCACGGTCGACGTGAGCAATGAGGGTGGCGCTGCGGTCACTCTTCATTCGGTGACGGTCCGGTTCGTCAATGACCGGGCGGGATCTGTGATTACCGAAGTGAGTGAGCCGGCGTCAATTACGGTGCAGCCGGGACAGTCACAGGCGCTCACGTGGGGGGCGCCGGCGGTTGTGGGCAGTGCGGGGATTCTGGACCGGCTTGTGGGAGTGACGGTCACCGGATGGTCATAGGCACGGCAAGAGCAGCGACGAGAGGACAAATCCAATGATCACTCTGGAGTTCATGGCAAGCACCATCGGCCAGGCAATGGACTACGTGCGGCAGGCTACCTCCGCGCCGTTGCCGGTCTCGGAGTCCGGGCGATTCGGCTATGAGGTTGTTACCGGCGATGAGGCCGCAGTCCGCGAACTGTGCGCGTTTTTTGATGAGCGAGGCATCCCGCACGACATCGACGGCAAAGAACACAAGTCGTGAGGTGGGCGTGACAGGCAGATACAGCGCTCAGTGCGCGCGAGAACGAGAGGAGGAGGTGTGACCGATGCCCGCTAAGTTTCCCACTCGCACTGATTTCGCCTATCTCGTCCTTGACTTGCGTGCTGCCACGCGGGACTTGGATGAGGAGGGGCGGGCTGGTGTGCTGGCGGTTCCCCGCCGGGCGGTGGCGGGGACGCCGTGGCATGGGCGGCCGTGGCGGCTCACCCTCGCCAGCGTGGATGAGGCGGCTGAGCTGACGGGGCTGGCGCGGGAGTCGGTTCGTTCCTACGACAAGCAGGCTGACCGGGCGCGGCGGGAAAACCGGGCTACTGGGCGGGTCATGCCCGCGTCGGTGCCCACTAAGGAAGGCCGGAAGTGGATGATCGGTGAGCTCGCCGCGTGGATGGCGGGCCGTGACGACAAGCGGGCTATCGGCGCGGCCGGCCGGAAGTGGGACTATCCGCGTGATGAGTTCATCGCGGCGATCCGGGAGATGAACGATCGGGACGGGTATGTGACGGCGCGGCGGGTGTCCGCGGAGCTGGCGGCCCAGTTCCCGGACGCCGCGGTGGGGTTCCGGGATTTCAGGCTGGCCGGCCGGCTGATCAAAGCCGCTGGCCTGAAGTCTGCGGGGGATCGTGAACTTGCTACCGATGAGGAGATTGCCGAGGTCGCCAGGCGGGCTGTGAAGGAACACGGGCAGGGGGTATCCCGTGACACGGTGGTGCAGCTTCTGAAAGCTGAGCGGCTGTTTGTGGGGGCGGGGCGGGTAAGTCCGGCGCTGGCACGGGCACGGGTAGAGCACCTTGCGGCGGCGTGTGTTCCCCGCGCGGACGGGGAATTGGCGGCGCTGGAATCGGACCGGCCGGACGGGCTGGTCACCGCGAAACAGGTGGCGGAGGCGTTCGGGGTTGGTGCGAGCGCGATCAGTAACGCGATCACGCGGCGGCAGCTGACTCCTGTCCAGCGGGAGAAGCTGGGCGCGATGCGGCGGGCGTTGTTTGACCCGGAACGGCTCGCGGTGCGGGCGGACGGGAAACCGGGGCCAGTTGATGCGGGCAGCGAATGGGCGGCACGGTTTGACGTGCCCGCCGGGTAGAGGCCGTCTCCCGCTGCGTCCGTGCCCTAGTCCTGCCGTGGTGGCTGCCGCGCGGCTTCCGTGATCACGGCCATCATCGCTGTCTGCGCGCCGACCAGGACCGCGGCCTCAACCATGTCAAGGCCGGCGCGGCGCAGCCCGGCGTACATGCTGGCCAGCGCAATCGCCCCCGCGTCGACGGGCAGGAACGGGTCTGGGAGGCTGTCAGGCATCATGGGCAGCCTCGACCGCGCACGGGATCCAGCGGGAATCCGGGTCGGACAGCCAGCCCACCATGCCAGCGGCGGCAGTCACGTCTGACGGGCTGGCCTGCACCGAAGCGAGACCGGGTGTTTCGCCTTGGGCGGTGAAGATTTCGGTGAGGACGGACACGGGGTGAGCCTAGCCGTTCTGTTTGGCGAGCAGCACCTGTCGTTGTGTCACCCGCGCGAGCGTCTTCATCCTCGCCTTGCACGCCTTGCCGGATAGGCCCATCGCGGCGCCGATCCGGGACCAGGGGATCCCGGCCATGGTCGCCCGGCGGACGAGTTCCAGGCGCAGCAGGTTCCGCTCGAGGTCGCTGCCGGGTTTGTGTTCGGTCAGGGCGCCGGTGAGGGCGGCAAGCGCGGCGTCCATCTGCGCCGCGGTCGGCGGGGTCATGGGAGGCCGCCGACGCCGCCGACGACGCGCGGGACGCCGTTGATGATTGCCGTGACCGCGTGGCAGTGGCCGCATTTCGCCCACGTGCATGTTGGTGACGGGCAGTGAGGGTGGACGTCGGCTGAGTGGCAGTTCCCGCACGCGCCGGGAATCCGGTCTTCAGCGTCAGCGGTCATAGCCCGGGGCCGCTTTCGGTGTCGCCGCAGTCCTGCTCGGGTACGTCGAGGTCGTCGCAGGCGCCGCAGTCACATTGCGGGATGGGGTCGCCGGTCACCGGGCAGTGTTTCACCGCCGGGTTCCCCGCGTGAGACGCCCCAGCGGGCCGGTGACGGAAACGCGCACCCCGGGCCCCTCCCCCCTGCTGCGGTCTTACGGCGCCGGGGGGGCGGGGGGCGGCTGTTCCTCGGGGGTTCCGGGGGTGATCACCAGCGACGCGGCCGTGCCTGCCACCACGTCGAAGCTTTCGCTTGCCGAGATCGTGCCGTCGGTGACGGTGACGACGATGCCGGTTCCCGGTACGCCGGCGACGCACAGGCAGGACAGGGTGTCGGCGGACGGCTGCAGGGAGATCACGGTGGTGTCCGCGGTGGACCAGGTGAGGGTGTCCGAGGTCGCCTCCCCTTTCGAGTCTTCGGGTTCGACGGCGAGGGTGACCTGCTGGGTGTCGGTGAGCTGCACAGCTCCTCCTAGGAAAAGGGTTGCCTGTGATCGGGTTGGGTTGCCCTGGGTGTAAGTGACCGGATCAACTGCCACGCGGAGACGGGCTCCGGTCAGCCAGCCGAGGAACGCCGTGGCGGCGGCCAGGACCGCCGCAGGGGTGGCTGTTTCCCCGGGCTGGGCGGACACGGCCACAGCCGCATCCAGGGCCGCCTTACGCTCACGGAAGCTGTACAAGGGCACCTCCGGGCGGATCAGGCGGGGAACCAGGGTCGTCGTCGTTGCCGGGGTCGCGGGGGGCGAGGAACAGGAACAAGGCACCGAAACCGGCGAAGATCACGAACCAGGACACGGCGAGAAGAACGCGCAAAAGCAGCATGAAACACCGACCGCGAGCAGGGAGGAAGAGGGCGAACGCCCTGCTCAAGTGTACCGCCCGGGTGATCATGGCCTGGTGTCAGGCGGCTGCGGGAAACGGTTCGCGAATGGTGTCACGGCGGGCTGCTTTGCGAGTCGCATGCTCAGCCTTGGCGACTTCTACCGGGTCGAGCAGGATGAGGCCGTTCTCCCGCTTGGCGACCGGCAGGTAGTGCCGGCGTTTGGTCTTCTTGCCGTCGGTGACCGTGATGACGACGTACCCGCGGTTGATCCAGTTCCGCACCGTCACAGCCTCGACGCCGCAGAGTTCGGCCGCCTGGTCAACAAAGATCAGGCCGTCCCCGCGAGTGATCCGCAACGAAACCTCCCCCGGGGCAAAACGAAAGCCCCGGGCGGCGCTTCACCTGATCCGGGGCCCACTACTCCTGTGTTTGGACAATACATGAATTACAGGTGTGACATCAACATGCGTGATCACGCCACGCCGGGCGTGTTTTCCAAGGTCGGCACGGTGCGCCGGTTCCGCTCATACGCCGCGCACAGCGCCACCCACTCCTTGTACTCACTCTCCGTCATCCTGTTCCGGCATTTCAGGCAGATCGAGTGATAGCCCGGGTCATCCGGATCCGAAGGGGGCTCGGCGCGGACGAGAGACATCCACCCGCACCCGTCAGCCCGGCACGGGACACCCATGAACTCTTGCGGCTTGCTGCGCAGTTCCCCGAGCACGGCAGCGAACCGGTGATCCAGGCCGAGAATCTCGTTGCCCGCGGTCGCCCCGCCGCATAGCACCTGGACGGACACGTAATCCTCGCCGGCGCGGACGATTTCCTTGTCGGCTATCAGGATCTCAGTATCCTCGTCGAGCGGCAGCCGGTAGGTGCGGGTCATCCAGGCGGGCAGCAGGGAAGACAGCGGCCCGGGATGCAGGCGGAGCACTTTGCAGGCGTCCGCGAACCCTTCACGGCTGTCCGGCGGGTAATCCGGGACGGTGAGCTGCAGGCCGGGGACGGAGCGGACACGGGCCGCCCACTGGCCGATGATGAGCGGCGTCTCACGCATCAGCGCGTCGACGTCGAGGCGGATCGGGATGGACGGGCCGAACGGGACACGTACCGCGTGGTCGTTGCGATGGACGGGGGCGCCGTATTCCTCTTCCAGCCGGGCATAGGACGCTGGCATGATTTTGAGTACTTCGACGATTTTGTCTGTGCATGCCTGGCAGAACACCTGGTAGGTGAAACCGGGTACGCGGGCGGTGGTGCCATCGGGCTGTTCGGCGTTCTTAGCTGAGGCGCACCACCGGCCGCGAGCGCACTCATGCCCGTCTTCGCCGCCACGGCCGCCGTTGAGCTCGAACGAGTGCTGCCAGTACTTCTCGCCGGGCCGCCGCTTCACCATACGGGGAATCTAGCGTGGCCACTCGCCAGAGCCTTCCAGCTCCAGCCGCCGCGGCTGTTCCACGGCAGGCAGCACCGGGGGCGCCTCGACCGCGGGGGTGCCGCTTCGCCGCAACAGCCGGTGCAGGTAATGCACGGCGACCGGGGAGATCGAGATCGCGCCCGTTATCGCCGCCCACACCAGCAAGCCCGGCCAGGATGAGACGACCCCGGCGATACTCAGGCCGAGGACCACCGCGGACCATGCGGCCCACAGCAGATGCGAGCGGAACGTGCGGATGCCATCAGGAGATGCCAGGTCCCCTTTCGCGGTGACCGCATAGACGAGCTTCCGGCCCGCGCACTTACTGGCCCCCGCCACCACGTAGACGGGCAGTGTCATCAGCATCAGGACCATGCCTGGCATCCCCCACTCACGCCGCTCGACCGGGGTGAGGTTGAACCGGCGGAACCAGAACGACAGCGCGAGGCAGGACAGCACCGACCCGGCCCACAGTGGTGCCCAGATATCGAGCGGAAGATGCAGCGACACCCGGGATGTCATGTAAGTGGTTGTCAGCGCGATCGACAGCAGCCAGTTCAAAGCCACCGACGGGTAGTAAGGCTGAAGCAGCGCGTACGACAGCCGCTGTGACCATTTCTGGCGCGGCAGCACGTGGCGGGAATGGTGGAGAATGACTTCCCACATGCCGTAAGCCCAGCGTTTCTGCTGGTTGAACCAGTCTGTGAACGAGGTCGGGGCCTCGCCGACCGCGATGATGTCTGGCGTGTACACGCCTTTCCACCGGTTTCCCGTTACCGGGTTATGCGTCGCGTACACGACCATCGCGGTGAAGTGATCCTCGATGATCGAATCCTGGTAGCCGCCGATCTGATCCCAGGCGGTTACCCGGTACAGGTGGTTTGTGCCGATCAGCAGCGGGGAGTCGAGGCCGTTCAGGCCGCGTTGTACTACGCCCTGGAACACGAACGCCTGCTGCGCGGCGCCGTGCGCGATCCAGTTCCCGGCTGAGGCGGGGCCGCCGTAGTCGGCTCCCTCCCAGTTTCCGTACACCATCGGCGCGACGATGAACGCCGTATCCGGATCGTTGAAGTATCCGAGGGTGCGGTCGAGGAAATCCTCGAACGGGATGTGATCTGGGTCCATCTGGGCCACGATGTCGTAGCTGCTGCCATGCTGGTCCCGCCAGGCGTTATGGTTGCCTGCCTTGCTTTTCGTCCGGTAGGCCCCACTGGGCTGGTGGTAGCGTTCGGCGCCTTTGCGGCTGAAATGTTTCACGCCGATCTGGTGGCACGCTTCCCGGATCGCCGGGTCGTTGCCTTCGTCGAGCAGCCACACGTCAAATGTCCCGTGCATGGCTTTCATCGCACGGAGGGTGCCGAGGACCATCTCCACGGGTTCCTTACCCGGGACGATGGTGGTGAGCACGGCGACCCGGAACGGCCGCGCCGGGCGGAGCGGGATCGGGTCGCGGGCTTTACTGGCGAACACGGCAAGGTTGAGGGTCTGCCACACCCGGTTGCTTTCCAGCAGCACCATGAGCGCGACGAGGATCACCGCGATCGGGTCGAGGCGGGATGAGGTGCCGGGCAGGAGCATCGCGGCTGGGAACGGCGGCAGGCCGGTAAGGGTGCCGGTCCAGCCGGGGATCTCCCGCGGTACTGGCGGCCTCGCCAGGGTGACGGTGTGAGTCAGTGCTGACGCGGTGATCAGCCATACGAGCAGCAGTAGACTCGCGCCCGTGCTGAGGAGGGTGAGCGCGGCCAATGTCCAGTTCTGCCGCCGCGACAGCGTAGGCCTGTAACGGACCTTCCGGCCTTCCTGCAGGGGGCCGGTGCTCGCGCTGGACCCCGTGTACCGGGGTTTCTGCACCCACCGTTCGCCGCTTTTCCAGTGGCCGGTAACAGCCCGGAAGCCTGCAAGGGTGTCTTCTCCCGCTTTCACGTGCCCGTCGCTGACCTGTTTCAGCGTCGCGCTGATCGCGCGGTCTACCAGTTCACTGCCGCTGCCGCTCACGTTCCCGTTTCTCCGCTGGTTTTCAGGTCCAGGCCCGCACGTAGTCGACGAGCATCACGGCGGGAAACTTCGCCGATGGCGGCGGGGTGCCGACGTACCCGCCGACCGCAACGTTGAGGAGGATGAACAGGCCGCCGTTGTTGGGGCCGTCCGGGCCGAACACCCACGCGCCCGGCGGGCAGTAGCTGCGGGGGGTGTGCCCGTACTCGTAGCCGTCCCGGGAGAAGACCACGCCCTCGCCGCTGATGTCCGCCCGGTAGGTGTGCCAGGCTGTGTCGCTGGCAAGGTCGAAGCCTTGCGCGTAGGTGGCCGCCTGGTTGGGGGTGTGCACCGTCGAGCGGATCGCGGACTGGCCGAAGTCCTCCATGACGTCGATCTCGCCGCAGGCCGGCCAGCCTGCCTTGGTGATGTTCTGGCCCATCAGCCAGAACGCCGGCCACACGCCCGGCTGCGACGCGAGCTTGATACGCGCCTCGAAACTGCCGCCGATCTGAGCGAACATGCCGAGGGTTTTCAGTCGCGCCGAGCAGTAAGCGCCGCTGACCTCAGTGGCGGCGATCACGAGATTACTGTTGCCGTCCAGGTAGCTGTTGGCCCGCGAGGCGGTGTAGGTCTCCAGTTCCTGGTTGCCCCAGCCGCCGCCGCCGAGGTCATACACCCACTTCGACGGGTCCGGCGGCGATCCTGCGGGGCCGTCGAAGTCGTCGGAGAACGTGTAGCCGGTCATTAGCGGCATGCCCCCCTTTTCACCGGACATGGTGAAGTATGCGCGTTCGCCGGACAGGCTACCGGATCGCAGATCCCAGCCCGGGGAGGACACTCACTCGCGTTTGGGGGGCGCTAGCCAAGCCGGCCGTGACCTGCAGAGAGGGCGGCGATGTGTGGCATGTCTCAGCATCCGCGCCCAGCCAGCCGGCGCGCTGCCACTCGTTCTTACCTCGCTGTCCAGGTCGCCCCCGCAGATCTCAGCTTTCAGTAATCGGCGGGAACTTGATGACGCCACTATCGAGCAGGTTCGCGTCCAAACTGAGCGACGGATCCCAGCACAGCAAGGCGCAGTCGTCGTTGCCGCAGAACGCCTGCGTGCCAGCGCCGAACACCATCACCGGCAGGCTGTCGCACAGCGGGCAGCGGGGTGTCAGAATCTCAGCCATCAGATCGCTCCTCCTCGCCCCAGCCGTCCGCGCTTTTGAGCCTGGCCGTGATCTGCCGGGCCCCGTGCAGCACTTCCCGCAGCATCTCAGCCATGGCAGCAGCTTCAGTAAGGTCGCCTGTCAGCGCGTTGACCGCAAGAGGCGCAGTTGACGAGAAGTACAGGGCTGCCCAGTCGACATGCACACCGCCTTCACGGCACTGGGCGGTCATCCACTGGCTCAACTGGGTGAATAGCTGCGGGAGACGCTGGACGAGGGTTTCCATGTCTCCCAGGATCGCGTCCACGTCACCCGGTTCCCTGAGCGCTTCCGTGCTAGTGCTGGAGGTGGCGTTGTTCAGGAACCTGATCGCCTCAGCGGCCTGCGCTGCCGCTTTGCGGGCGGCTTCGGGGGTTATCCCGGCGTTATCGAAGGTGTTCAAGGGTGCTCCCCGCTAGTACCAGTTTGGGTTAGTGGACTTCTCGTGCGCCCATGCGGCGCACGGCGTCCCGTAAACATCATGAATGTAACCAAGGCCCCATTTGACCTGTGTGGATGGATTCGTCCGCCAGTCTGGCCCGGCGGCGGCCATTTTCGAGGCGGGCAGTGACTGCGGGATGCCGTAGGCGCCGGATGAACTGTTGAGTGCCGTGGAACTGAACCCGGACTCCTCGGTCCAGAGTTCGTCGAGGCAGGTCACTTCTGAACCGGTCCAGCCGTATGACGCGGCCATCGAGTTGGCGAGGGTCTCGTTGCTGCCTGCCGTTCCCCGTCCCGGGGAGGCGCCGGCTCCGGCGACGTTCGCCGGGAGGCCATGGTGGGTGCCCGCGTACAGTGTCACAGCCGCCGCGATGACGACGAGGCCTTTTTTCATGCTGCACTCCCGCTCGCGGCAGGGTCGGTGAACCCTGCTGGGGTGGTCAGGCCCGGCGCTGAGGTGGGCAGGCCGTACGTTTCGGCCCTGATGCCTTCTCCGCTGCCGTAGGCGTCGACCATGAGGTGCCGGGCCGGGTCGGTTACCACGCCGACGTGCCCGGGAGCGGATGGTGTGCCGTCGCTGCCGGCGAAGAACACCAGATCGCCGGGGCCCGGATCGGTGACGTGTTTTTCGGTGGCCCACTGCTGCTGGGAGGTCCTCGCAATGTTCACTCCCGCCGCGTTCCACGCCGCCTGTGCCAGGCCCGAGCAGTCGAACCCGCCAGACGTACCGGGGGCGGTCGGGCCGCCCCACAGGTACGGTTTGCTGGTTTGCGCCTCGGTGTAGCTGACTGCTTTCGCGGCCGGGGATGAGGCGGTGAGGGCGGGAACACTGTGACTGGTGCTGGCGTACAGTGCCGCCGCGGCGGCGCCGAGGATGAGGACCTTCCGCACGGGTCACCTCAGCGCCGGGGTGTGCACGCCCGGTGCAGCGACTGGGCGGCGCGCAGAATCTCATCATCGGGCAAGGCGGCGGCACGTTCGCAGATCAGCCGCAACGCGAGCCGCCGCATGTAGGCGTCGGCTTCACCGTTGTGTCTCAGCAGCCATTCAAGCCACCTGGCGACCGGGGCGGACCGTTCTGTGCGCCACCAGTCCCACCGGCCCGCGTCGGCGCCGAGAACGTGCGCGGCGCATGCCATGGCGGTTGCTTGCGCGGCGAACACGTGGTCGGCGCACCGTGCGTCCGGGTCGAGGCCGGGCACGCCAACCCACCAGGGAATCGCAGACGTACCCGGGACGGCCGGAAGTGATTCTGGGATCGGCATCAAGGTCCCCTCGTCGGTGCCGGTCACGCGGTCGAGAATCGATGTCATCGCCGGTCACTGAGATCCGGCAGAAAGTTGCCGTCCGCGTCGCACACAAAACGCCGGCCTGACGGGACGGTCCACACCTGTACACCGGGACTTGGCCGCTCGAACTTCCAGCGGGGCGGCAGCGGGATGCGACCAGCCTCAACGTCATCCGCGATGCGGGCAAGTTCGGCTAGGGGGGCATTTTCGTTGATCATCACTAGCTAGTTCTCCTCGGGGTTGCTGGCCAGCCGCAGGCTGGCCAGGGTCTCGTCAAGCTCGTCCGGCTTGACCAGCACGTCGCGGGCCTTGGAACCCTCGGATGGGCCGACGATGCCCCGGGCCTCCATCAGGTCCATCAGCCGGCCTGCCTTGGCGAACCCGACGCGCAGCTTGCGCTGCAGCATCGACGTCGACCCGAACTGAGTGGTGACGACCTGCTCGACGGCCTGTACGAGCAGGTCCAGGTCGTCGCCGATGTCGCCGTCAGCCTCACGGGCGGTCGCGGTGGCGGTCACCTCGAGCGGGTCGCCGTCCAGGTAGGCGGGGCGGGCCTGCTTCTTGCAGTGCGCGACGACCGCCCGGATCTCTTTCTCTGACACGAACGCGCCCTGAAGCCGCAGCGGCTTGCTCGCCCCCATCGGCAGGAACAAGGCGTCGCCCTGGCCGATGAGCTTCTCCGCCCCGGGCTGGTCGAGGACGACCCGGGAGTCGGTGAGGCTGGAGGTGGCGAACGCGAGCCGGGACGGCACGTTCGCTTTGATCAGCCCCGTCACCACGTCCACGGACGGCCGCTGCGTGGCCAGCACGAGGTGGATGCCGGCGGCGCGGGCAAGCTGGGTGATGCGGACGACGGACTCCTCGACGTCGCGGGGGGCGACCATCATCAGGTCCGCGAGTTCGTCGACGATGATCAGCAGGTACGGGTACGGCCGGTACACCCGGTCGCTGCCGGGAGGCGCGGTCAGGGTTCCCGCGCGGACCGCGCGGTTAAAGTCGTCGACGTGGCGGAACCCGGAAGCGGCCAGGTCGTCGTAGCGGCGTTCCATCTCCCCCACAGCCCATTCCAGCGCCCCGGCGGCTTTCTTCGGGCTGGTGATGATCGGGGTGATCAGGTGCGGGATGCCTTCGTAGATGCTCAGCTCGACCCGTTTCGGGTCGACCAGGATCATCCGCACCTCGCCGGGGGTGGCGCGTAGCAGAATCGACGTGATGAGGCTGTTCACGCAGATTGATTTGCCTGATCCGGTCGCCCCGGCGATGAGCATGTGCGGGGCTTTCGCGAGGTTCGCGATCACCACGCGGCCTTCGACGTCTTTGCCGAGCCCGGCGATCATCGGGTGATGGTCGGCGAGGGCCGCCGCGGACTTCAGCACGTCGGCGAGGGCGACGATTTCTTTGACCGTGTTGGGGATTTCCACGCCGATCGCGGACTGGCCCGGGATCGGCGACAGGACCCGCACGTCGGCGCTTTTGACCGCGTAGGCGATGTTCTTGGTCAGCGCCGTGACCCGTTCGACTTTGACACCGGGGCCGACCTCGATCGCGTACCGGGTGACCTGCGGGCCGCGGGTGAACCCGGCTACCTGGGCGTCGATACCGAACTGTTCCAGCACCGCGGACAAGGCAGCCGCGACGTCGCTGGTGGTTTTGGTGACCTGGGTGCTGTCGGCTGGCGGGGCGGACTGCAGGAGGCTGAGGCTGGGCGGGGTGTACTCGTCTTCGCCGAGGGCAGCCTGCCGGGCTAGGCCGTGTTCCTCCCCCGCCGGCTCCGGGACCGGGACAGGGATTGTCGCGTCGGTTTCGTCTTCTTCTGCGGGTGGCGGGGTCGGCGCCTGCCGGGCCGCCGCTGCTTCGTGCGCGTGCGCGCCGGCGAGCACGGAACCGGCGACGACCAGTACTGTGACCGCCCACACGGACGGGCCGGTGAGAATACCCGCAGTCAGCAGCCACGCCGATCCGGCTGTCCACGACACCAGCGAATGCCGCGCGGCGATCTCATCCGCTTCCGTCAGGCGCCCCCCCTTACGGGGTTGTTTCCGGCGCAGGCGGAAGTACATGACCGCTACAGGGCCGGCGGTGAGCAGCAGCCGGGCAGCCGGCGCCGCACGGTGCGCGGCGGCAGCGTCCAGCCAGATCGCGGCCAGCCACAGGTACGGCCGGACGACCGGGCCGTGGTGGCGCCACATCAGGCGCAGCGCGCCCGGCTTGCGGGGCGTTTCCCCCGGCTCAGGTCCGGGCCGCGCCGTGTCATCGGGCACGCCGGAATCGGAGACGACCTCGCCGTGCACCAGGCCGTCTCCGCTCCAGGACCTCACGACGCGGCCCACCGGTCAGGCCCCCGCGTGCGTGATCGACGTGAACGTCTGAGAGACGCCGGTGCTCGTGCCCGTGACAACCGAATGCCAGTTGATCGCGATCATCAAACCGAACACGGCGAGACCCACGCTCGCCACCAGCGGGCGGATGTGATGGTTTGCTTTCCCGCCGCTGCCCGGCTGGCCGCCAGCGGCGCCCTTCCGGCCGATCAGGGGAATCTTGTGCTCGCCGCGGATCACGTCGAGCCAGAAGAACATCAGGAACGCGATGGTGGCGACGACGATCCCGAGCAGGATCGGGCCGGAACCGATCGGGTGACCGATCATGGCCAGGAACGACGGGATGCCTGCGATGAGGCATATCGCTGCGAGCGCGGCGAGGATCGCCGTCACACGAGGCGCCTTGTGGCGTATCAGCATCACCACCGCCGGGGTGCCGAACACGGCGGCGAGAAGAAGCGAAGCCCAATTCACGATGAGTCCTTTCAGGCGATCTGCGGGATGTGAGTCAGGAGTTCAGCGACGATAACCACGAACCCGGCGAGAATAAGGAACAAAATTACCCACCACATGGTGGTCTCCTTTCAGAATGGAACGTGCGGCAGGACGGCGAAGATGAGGACGAGCAGCAATGCGATGAGCCCGGCGAGACGCAGCGGTCTTTCCGCTGCCCCGCTCACGATCAGGCAGACCGTTTTCAGGGGGCGGGCGATCAGCAGGTGGTAAACGATTCCCGCGCCCGTGATAAACGACGCTGCTTTGCCGTCCAGGTCTGGTGGCACCCATGCCCGGGATTTCACGTAAACGCGATGACCGGCGAGTGATTCAGGCTGGCCGTGCCACAGGACGTAAAGGATCCGGCCGGGGTTCAGCCATAGCCGCCCGGCACCGTCCGCGGCGACGGTGGCCCAGTGCCGGGCGGCGAGACTGGCACGCTCCGGTACCGTCATCGGGACCGAGACCGGTACCGGCTGCATCTCGGTACCGTCCCCGGCGCCGGCCTCTACCGGGGCCGGTAGTGTCGCAGGACTGGCCTCCGGTACCGCATCGTCAGTACCGGCACCACCGCGCAGCACGAACAGCGCGCGGGGCGGTACTGGGGTGGCGTGGTCGTTGGCCATGGCCGTCTTCGTCTCCAGTCTTCTCAGGGGTGCCGGGCGTCACTGCGAGGCTTAGGTGCCCACCCGCCACCGGGCAGAGGTGGGAGCGAATCCCTGAATTCGGGCGCGGGGTGAACGCGGTGAATGTCCGCTGCGAACATCGCGATCATGTGAGCGAGCTGGCGGCGCAGGCCGGGAGCGTCCTCCGGTCTTGCTGACGCACACTGGGCCAGCTCGGCACGCGCCCAGGAGATCGCGCAATCCATCTGATCCGCTGGAGTGGTGGCGTTGTTTACCTTGTCGATGTGCCACTGGCGCTTCCGCGAAGCGGGTGTGACGTTAACGTGCATGGCGAGACCACCTTTCAGAAGTAGTAAAATCACGCGCGCACGTCGGGCCGGCGGGTGACACCCAAGGCCGGGGCCGCCGCCAGAAGGGGGTCATCTCCCGGGGGAGTGGGGTCGCCTGACAGGCCACCGCATGGGGGGCGGAAGAAATCTCAGGAATTTCCCCCCGATTCCAGTGCCTGTGAGAGGTCCCGTGGAGGCCGGGCATGCGGCCCCGCGAACCGCCGCCCGGACACCGGGACGGGAGGGTCATCTCAGCCCACCGCCCCGGGCGCTTCCGGAGCCTCGATGGGCTCGTCATCCTTGAGTGCCCGGCAGACCGCGAGAGCCGTGCCGCTGCTTACTCCGAAGCGGAGCCGCAGCCGCTCCTTCGTCGGCCTCTCCCCCTTGCCTGCTGTGGCGAGCTCGGCGCGGTAGGCGCGGGCGTCGGCTAGCAACTCATCGAACGTGCGCTCCGCGTTAGCGGCGGCGGTACCGCTCCCCCGGCCCTGCTTCCGGGTACCGCGCTGAGCCCCCTTGGGTTTTGCGGTACCGGCCGGCTTCCGCGCGAGTACTTCCGCCTTCGCTACCGCCTCGGCGGTCTCGGCGCGGGCCGCATCCAAGCCGGCTTGCATGACCTTGGCCGCTTCCCGCGCCTCGCTCAGCTCGGCCCGTACCGCAGCGAGTTCCGCCTGCCCGGCCGATTCTGTTTCCCCCTCAGCCATCTCTGCCCGGTCGATGTGACGCAGGTGAACGAGAATGGCGATGAGCGCGAGCACAATAACCGGGAGTGCGCTGACGAATACCACTACCCCGACTGGGGGCATTTTGTGTGCGGCCAAATGCGCGGCGGCCTGGCCGGCGAGGCTGAGGATAAATACTCCCCCTGCGGACCACATGGCGAATTTGCGGGAGCGGGGGCCGGGGGCGGCGGCGAGCCATGCGTAAAGGGCGTAGCCCCAGTAGACTTCCACGATTACTGTGAGGGTCCATCCGGTGCCGTGCGGGAAACCGGACTCATTGCCGATATGTGTCCAGCCTCCCCATACGTCGTACAGGGCGAAGGCGGCGATGACGGCTAGTACCCACAGGTGGTCGCGGCGCGTCTTGCTGGCGTGCCGTTCGGTGGTGCGGTGCTTTGTCATGCCGGGCATCGTGGTCCCTTTGAAGATCGTTTTAGCGGATTCCGTGGTCATGCGGCGAGTTGCGCCGGTTCCTGGCTTTCGGTCACGGTGATCTGGGGGTCGCGGCCCCGGCTGCGACGCCGCGGTGTTGCGGGATGCCGGCGGGGCCGGGGGCTGAAGACGATCCAGCAGCCCGCGAACGTGGCCACGATGACCGCTACACCTGTCCCGCCGCCGGCGAGCCGGGAAACAGCACCGGCGATCAGGCAGACGGCGACGACTGCGGCGGTACCACCCAGGGCGGCGAGGGTTTTCCTCGTGGCCGGGTGGTTGAATGCAGACACGATCTGCTCCCTTTTGGCTGAAGTGGATCTTGCGGGGGCCCGGCGTGGAATGGGCGCCTTGCCGGACCCCCGGCCTAGTTGCTGGTGGCGGGCTTACGGCCAGCGGCCCTGACGATCTTGACCAGGAGCAGGAAACCGGCGACGCATCCGGCGAAGATGCCGGCCTGCCCGGCGGTCTTGGTGTCGTAGGCGTCCCAGGTGTTACTGGCCGCCTGATGGACGGCCGGGTCGGTGATGATGTGAGCGAAGCTCATGGGTGATTTCTCCTTCGATGACGGTGGCCCGCTTGGACGGCGGCTTGCTTACCGGCTGGACTTGCCGAAGCTGGCGAGCCCCCTGAGGACGAGGAAGACGAAGAGGACGAGGAACGTGATCGCGATGGCGGCGGCCATCGGCTGCGGCATGTGAACGGACGGGGAAGTCGCGGCGAGAACATGGGCGGAGTTCATGGGCTGTTTCCTTCGGTGATGGGCCCGGCACCGTGCGGTACTGGGGTTGGGGGGTTACGTCTTCTTTGGCTTCTTCTTGCGGGTAAAGATCCTGACGAGGAAGTACAGGATGACAATCAGGACGAACGTGTAGAGCAGCGTCTGCCGGGCCGGCATCGAAGCGCCTGTGATCAGGGCACCGATGACGGTTCGCATCGCGGCGATCTGCGTCCCCAGCCAGTTCATGAAAGGGGCTATGGCGGGAGGGATGATCGAGTTCACGCCGCTTCCGCCCTGCGCCGGATCGCGCCGGTGAGAAGGTTTAGCCCGTTCGCTTCGGCGGAGTCCGCGGCGAACCCGAACGCGACCGTCTCGACCTCGCCGAGCAGCCCGTGCACCCGGGCCGCCTCGTCTGTCTCGGCGGCGAGCGCGGCGGTCGCGAGCAGGTCGAGGGCCTCGTGCAGGATGACCATGGTCAGGTCGGGCTGCGGGTCGTCGTCTTCGTAGCCGGGCTGGCCCAGGAAAGGCGGGGCGCTCACCGGACGGCCGCCAAGTGGCGCTGTTCGTCCAGTTCCCCGAGCGCCTCGGTGATCATCTGGTCCATCGGGTCGCCTGATGTGGCGTAGGCCTGCCGCACGGACGGGGTGAGGCTGCCGTGGAGGGTCTTGGCGATCTCCCGCGCGCGGACCCAGGACTGTTCCATGGGCCTGGACACGGGACGGCGGTCGGTGGCCGGGCCCATCGCGGCGGCTTGCCGGCCGAGACGGCGGCCGTAGCCGGCGGCCGGCGTGTCGTCCACATGGACGACCTGGGTGCGTGCTACGTTTCTGGCCATCAGGATGGGTCCTTTCAGGGGGGCGATCCTGTTCAACGGCTCCAGGTGTCCTCAGCGCCTTGGGGCCGTTCTCTTTTGCCGCCGAGCGGGCCATCAGGCAACCACTCCTTCCATGGCGGGGTGCGCCGCGAACCATGCGCGGGCAAGAGCGGCAATGTCGCCCGGCTTACCCGGGCGGGCCGACGCGAGCACCGAGGCAATGAACGACTCGAACGTCATCCACTGGCTGCCCGGTGTCACAACGGCGGGAAGGTTTCCTTCGTCGTGCCATTCGCGCAGCGTGTCCGTGGAGCGGCCCAAGCGCTCGGATGCCGCAGAGAACGGGACTAGGCGGTCCCCGTCGGGACGCCCGGGAATCCGGCGACGTGGCCGGGGTTTCCGGGTGCCAGTGGCGGGAGCCGTCATGTTCGCCGTCCTTCCGTGGAACCGCCGGGGATTCCAGCGTCTCCGCTGAGAGTACGTCCGCTAGTACGCGAGAGTCAACGTCTACTGGCATACGCTTACTGAAAGACGGACGGTTGGGTTGGACACCCGTCCGCTAGCACACGACAGGGAGATCCCCGGATGCCGCCAGCCGAACGACCCGCCCCGCCATATGCCCAGATCGCGGGCTTCTATCGATCCGAGATTGTGGGCGGTCGGCTCAGCGTCGGTGACCGGCTGCCCGCGATCTCCGCTATCGCCAGCCAGTGGAGCGTCGCCCCATCCACGGCCGCGAAAGCGATCGGGCTCCTTCAGGTCGAGGGCCTGATCTACACGTCCCCGCAGGGCAGTTTCGTGTCCGACCCGCACGGCACCAGCCGGACACCGAAAGACCGGGTGTCAACGTCGCCGATGCACCGTGCCGGCAGTAACGGGGAGACGATCGTCGTTACCGAAGTGGACATCGTGAGCGCCCCCCCCTATGTCGCGGACGTGCTCGGCATCGAACCGGGAACGCAGATCATCCGCCGCGAGGAGGTCTCCCATCACGGCGGCAGGCCGCGGGCGCTGTCCGTGGACTGGATTCCCGAGTCAAGCCGGATGGTCGCGCCGGACCTGCTTGAGCGGGCACCGATCCCCGGGGGAGCGATCACGATGATTGAGCGGGCGACAAAGCGGCGCGTCACCCACGGCAGGGACTATGTGCGGGGCCGGGCGTCCGACGCGCGGGAGGCGGGGGCGCTGAGGCTGCCCGTCGGCTCCCCGATCCTGGCTGGCACGCACATCTGGAGTGATCAGCAAGGCGTCATCCTGTACGGGGAGTGGTGCATGCCGCCAGATCAGGTGCTCGGGTACGACTACGTGGTCCGCAGCGAGGGCGAGAAGAGTTAGGCCGTACACGCAAAGACGGCCCGGGACTTGAAACCCCGGGCCGTCTTTTTGCTGCTACACGCCTCGCCACTGCCATACAGCCAGGCGACTGCCATCAGGCAGCCACGCGCGACGGCACCTCGGGTAGTTGGTGCATCCGAGAAACGCCCCATGCTGACTTGAGTAGGTGCGGCGGACGCTCCCGTTGCCGCAGGGGCACAGGTCGCCGACTGTCACGCGGACGGCGGGGAGTGTTGCCGGGCGCCCATCACGGTGCGGCTTCGGCGTAGTCCAGGCCACGATGAGCCGTCGCCGCCACCATGCTCGTAAGCCCATTACCGGCTGTTCAGTCCGCTTTCGGCCCACGGCGCGCGGCCCGGTTTGCGCCTGACCGGCTCCAGATCGGGCCTCTCCTCGGCTAGCCGCTTCTCGCAGGCTTCGGTAAACCGGGACCACCATTCCCGGCTGTAGCCAGTGAAGTACCGGAACGCCGGGTCGAGGAGCTGGCCGGCCGCTACCTCGGGACTGATGGCAGACAGTTCACCGATCAGCGCTTCCACCTTCGACGCCCGCCAGAACATTGGGTTGTTCTGCGCGCCGGGCGGCGCGGTCTGCATGGCCTGATAGGCGTGCTCGCTGATCGCGTCCCGCATCGCTGCGGCCTCCTCCCGTTCCTCCCTGCCAGGTGATCGGCGCCTCGATGTGGGCCTGGATGCCTTGGTGAACCCGCGTTTGCGCTTGCCGAACTCCTCCTGTCTGCGTTCGCAGAGTTGCTTTAGAAGGAAGAACTCGGCGTCAGGGCGGCAGAAAACCCGAAGATCTTGACCGACTTGCGTTTACTCCACAAGCATCTACAGGGGGTACTCCAACTGGCCGCAGATGGCAGTCCCGCAGTTGCTGAGCGGAGACGGCGGGGCCGCATCGCCTACCTGCAAGGTGAGCTTGACCTGCTGCGGCGGGATGTGCCGGTCACAGGTGATCAAGGAGCCCCACGAGCCCGTGGATGAACCCGGTGATCCCGTCAGCGACACCCGCAGCGACGACACCGGCAGCATGCAGGCTCGCGACCGCGATACACGCCCACAGGGCGAACAGGACCCCGCCAATAGCTGCGAGCTTCGCCCCCGGGTTGGCTTTCGGCCAGACGAGCCGGACGATGATGATTAACCCGAGCGGTACGAGGATCGCAGCGACCATGCCCTGATCGTCCCTGAGCGGGCCGAGCCCGGCAAGAGCAGCGGGCATGATGCGGGCGCGGGCAGGTGATCCAATACCCTTGGCTTACGGGAGCGCACCCGGAATATCCCGCGGGCCCGGCGGACGCGTTCCCCGCCAGTCGTGGCTGCCTCCGGCCTCCGCTTAACCGTTGAGGCGGCCACTGCGAGGGGGCGCCGGCGTCTCGGGGTCCGGCGCCCTCTCGCTGCTTTCCGTGACAGGGCGATAACGCCATTATGTACCCATGACTACTGACATCCGTCTCGCAACCTTCCCGTGGCGTGTGGGTCACACCGGGCGCATGGTGTACGCGCAGATCGGCGACGACATCAGCGATGATGACGTCCTGATCGGGGTGATGGATACACCGGAGCTGGCTGCGGAGGCGTGCGCGGCGCACAACGGGCGGCTGGCGGCCCGGGATGCGGCACGGCCGGCCGCCCGCTGGTGGCAATAGTCATCGGGGTGGCAGTCTGAACGTCCCTTGCCGTCGCCGGCATCTGAGGTGACGCTCAGGGGATGAATGATGACGAAACGCCGGCTGATGATGAACTCGCGTATGCGGAGGAAGTCGCCGAGGTGAACGCGCTGATCCGGGCCGGGCTCGCGGAGGCGCGGGACGGCTGACCTGCGGCTGCCGGGGATCACGGGTGGGGGCCTTGACGGTGGAACTCCACCCTTATACGCTCTGAAAAACACCACCGCGAGAAACGGGGCCCAATGAACCTCAAGATCGGTGACGAGGTACTCATCCTGTGTCGGATGCGTTACCCGGAGAGCCCAGAGGAGAACTACCGCGGTGCCGTGACCAAGGTCGGCCGCAAGTACGCGACCGTCACCTACGAGAAAACGCGCCGCGATTGGCGCGGCAATGAAGTGCGCGACCACTGCACGATTGAGTTCGACATGGAAACCGGCAACGAGCGCGGCTCCACCAGCCACTACGGGTCATATGTGCGGACGTTTGAGCAGTTCGAGCTCGACCAGCGCCGGAAGGCGGCCGAGAAGATTCTCTTTACGGCTGGCGTGTCGATCGACTATTCCCAGCGTGTCACCCTTGAGCAGATCGAGGCGCTGGCTGAGGTCGCCAGCACCTTCCCGGCACTTGATCGCGGGCGACTGTGACCAAGGATCGCAGCGCCGACCGGCACACACTGAAGACTCTTGGCGGGATACGCCTGGACAACGCCGACGACGACGCCTGGATCCGCGCCTACGCCGAGAAGACCGGCCTGAACGTTCGCAAGGTCGTGATTGCAGCCGTGAAGTACTACCGGCGTGCTATCGAGAACAGCGAGAACCCCGAGGAGCAGAAGTGAACGACACGCTGACCGGCCTCAAGGCCAGCCTTGCGGCGGCCGAGGCGGAGCTTGATGTCATGGCCGAAGAAACCCGGGCCGCGTACCGGGAGTACCGGATTCTGGACGACCGCCAGTCGGCCAAGGCCCTAGAGGTGAGGGACTTGCGGCGGCAGATCCCGGAGGCGGCGAAGTGAGCATTCCCGAACCGGAGGATATTTGCCCGGAGACCAGCGACGGCTATCACTGTGGTCACTGGCGGGAAGGTGGCAAGTGCTGCGCCTGCGGACTGGCCGGGGCGCTTCCGGGGGGCGACGACGAAGGTTATTTCCCGGACGGTGACCCGCGCGACGCGGAGTACATCGGCGGTTGCCGGCTCGGACTGGAGGAATGACCGCCCTGCTGACTGTCTTCCCGTTTTGGCGTCTCGCTTGACAGAATGGGATCATTCCCTCACCGTGGGAAGTGTTGCGAACACGCGTCCCGCGCCCCCGTCGGGTCGCGTGCCCGGAACCGCCTCTCCGGCGGATGACCGAGAACACCCTCCCATCGCTTCCCCCGGCGGTGGGAGGGTGTTCTATGTTCCGGGCACCCAGTGCATACGGGATGCATACGCAGGGTTGCGGGATACCTCTATTGCATGGGACGTAATTGCGGCTAACGTGATGGCAGGCGCACGTTCGCGGAATCCTTGGGGGGATCGGGATGAACATGCCGTTAAACGGCAGCCGCAACCATGCCAGCCTGGAGCATCGTCTCGCTGAGGTGAGGTTCGGTACCAGGCTCGCCGCGTCCGGGACACCTGTGATGCGCAGCCCGTGGAGCGGCCAGGCAGGTGAAGGGGATGAGGGCAGCGGCCTTTCCGGGCCGGCACCGGGACGCATGTACACCGCGTGGCTGAAGAAAGGACCCGCGTTCGAGACTGACCGGGTAGCGGCAGCCGAGGTGGGCAGGCGGCTGCCCTGGATCGCGCCCGCAGCGGCCGAGAACCGCGAGTTCGTCGAGCGTGCTGTCGCCTACGCGGCCGGGGAGGGGTACACCCGGTTCGTTGACGTGGGTGCCGGGGCGCCCGTGCATCCGATGGTGCATGAGATCGCACGGGCGGCCAGCCCGTACCCCGATATGGTCCGGGTTGTTTACGTCGACGTGGACACGGTGATCACAGCGGAAACTGCCGCTGATCTTGCCGCGGCGAAAACGCCCGGGGTGGCGGCGATCACCCAGGATTTGCGGGCGCCGGGGATCATCTGGGGGGACAGCCGGGTCCGGGAGGTGATGAACCCGGGCCGGCCGGTGTGCCTGATCCTCACGCTTGTGCTGCATTTCGTGTCACCGGATGAGGCGCGGGAGGCGATGGAGGTGTTCCGGTCGCTGATCGTTTCCGGGTCGCTGGTGGTGATTTCCGCGGGGATCGCCGGTGAGGACGCCGCGGCGCAGTACAACCAGGTGGCGGGGAATGGCCGGGTCCGGGTGCATCCGCATACGCGGGAGCATGTCGCCGGGTATTTCACGGGCCTGGACATGGTGGAGCCGGGGCTGGTGCCGGCCCGGTGCTGGCGGCCGGACGGGGAAGTCCGGGATGTGAGCGCGGCCATCGTGTATGCGGGGGTGGCGCGGAAACCGTAGGCTTGGGGGACCTCCGCGCGGCCGTCGATGATCCGGCCGGGCGGAGGTCTTTTCATGTCCGGGGCGTGTGGCGGTCAAAGTGCCGCAGCCGGCGGGGCGGGCCGGTGGCAGGCGGCCGGCGGGGCGGGGTGTGGCCGTCTCCCGTGGTGGGCATGCGCTGCGGGGGCTGCCCGCAGCGAGGCGTGGACGGTGGCCGGGGACATGCAGGCCGTCGTTGTGACCATCGCCAGTGCCAGGACCGTCTTGTGGGTCACGAGCAGCCGCAGCACGGCGAACAAGGCGACGGCCTTGACCGTGTGCAGTGGCGGCCCGTCGCCCGGCTTGCGCGGTTCCGGCAGGCCGAGCGCCCTCCGCCACGCGGCGTCCTGCGCCTGGCCGTGGCTTTCAGTCCTGCTGAACCGTTCCCAGATTGATCCTTGCTCGCCTTTGATGAGGCCGACGAGCTCGGCGAGGCCGGTGAGGCGTTCTTCTAGCCAGATGCGGCGGCGGCGTTCCTCGTCGAGCTGGGCTCGCATCCTGCGAAACTCACCTGTGTCCGGTTTGTCCATCCCCCAACCCCCTTGTTCTGCGACTTCGCGGGAACTACCCCCTAATTAACGGGAAACGTACCGCATTTGCAAGGGAGCGGACTGTTATGACCATAATCGCCAGGCTACTAGCCTGCCCTGCCTGCCTCACCCCTCCTGCTCAGGACATATGCGGCCATCGGCCGGAGTCTTTCACGATCATTGAGGCGCAGATGCACGGGCACATGCTGACCGCCCATGTCCCATATGTCCGCGAGTGTCTGATCGGATGGGAAGATGTCCCGTCCTGACGCGTCAGGATTGGCTGCCCGCGCCTTCTCGATCGTTTCCCACAGCTCGCGGATGATCGGCCCGGCGAGCACGTCGAACACGGACAGGTCCCTGGCGTCAGTCTCGCCGGGGACCTGTCCGGCGCCGCCGGGGAGGACCTGGAAGCGGGGGGCCGGCTTGGCGGCCTCGGGGATGGGCTCAAGCTCGCCGCCGTCCAATGCCTGCTGGATGGACTCGAATGTCACCGCGTAAGCCTGTGCCACGGCGGCAAGGGTTGCCATGGCAAAGTCCGCGCGCTTGGCAAGTTCGATGTCGTAGACGAGGCGATAGTTGATCTGCCGTTCGTCGCAGAACAGGCGGCGATTGTGGTAGCGGGGGTCAAGGGCGACGCGACGGCGGGTCAGCAGCTCACCAAGGCGCTTCCATGTCCGGGTTTCGTCCGTGTCGGCGGTCATTCACGCAACTCCTCTGGTTTGCCCTCTGTATGACTCTGTATGAGGGATTGAGAGTCGTCAAGTGTCCGCGACTCTATCAAAGTTTTAGCAGCGTATCCCGGGTCTTAGTTGCTCAGAGTTGACTTGAGCATCATCGGTCCTCTCCAACTCACGGCATGTCCTACTTGCGCTTAGCTCAACTTGTCTCATATTCTCGTGACATGCCTCCAGTCCGAACAATAAAGCCGAACGGAGCAGAGCTGCGCCGCCTCCGCGAGGAACGCGGAATCACCGTGCCTCAGCTCGCGCGCAAGATCGGCAGGCACCCGCAGTCCATCTGGAACATCGAGGGCCGTGAGCCAAACACCAGCAAGGTGTTCATGCATCAGATCGCCAACGCCCTCAAAGTGGACTATTCCGCCATCGTCAGGGACGACGGCGAAGAAAACCCCGAAGAAACCGACACCGCCGACGCGGCATGAAGGCCCTGAGCAGCCTGCCGCCCGAGGATCAAGAACGCATCCGCGCCGAAGTGGACAGCTACCCCCCGTTCACGCCCGCGCAGGAAACAGCGCTCATCCTCCGCATCCCGGAGGCCGCCTGAAAAGTCAATGCCCCCCGCGCAACCGGGAGGCATTGGTGCGGGAAGAAGCCGCGCACCAACTTTACCAGCGAAAGGGAAGAAGCCTCATGGCTAAGGTTCTTGCTTCCGTCCCATCCCCCACCCCGCCCCCCGCCCCGTCCCTCGCCGACGAAAACGGGCCGCTGCTGACGCCAACCGAAGTCGCGACGATCTTCCGGGTCGACCCGAAGACAGTCACCAGGTGGGCGAAGGCGGGCAGGATCTCGTGTGTCCGCACGCTCGGCGGCCACCGCCGGTACAGGGAACGCGAAGTCCGCGACCTGCTCGCCGCCACCATGACCGTCGCCACGCTGCAGCAGCAGCGGCACGGGAAGCCGGCGGCATGAGAACCGCACGGGTGGCCATGACAGCCGAAGACATCGTGGCCGGTGACGCGATCGTGCTCGCGCTCAGCAGGACAGTGCCGCGCGGCACCATCATCATCGACTGCGGCGACCGTGTGGTCTTCCGCATCCCCGGCGGCAGCCAGGCGACTGTTGCCCTGCCGCCGCAAGCACGGGACCTCGCCGCGTTCTACGCGGGCCGGGACACGGCCGCCCCCGTCGAATGGGAGATGCTCGTGCCCGACCTCACGGACGTGGGGGCTGCGGCATGAGGTTCCGGGCGCGGCGCGGCAGGCACACCCCGGAAGCCGTGACCGCCCGCACTGCCGCATCCGCCCGCCAGTTTCCCGCCGTTCTGGTGGACGGTGCCGCGACCCAGATGCTTTACGGCCCGGTCACGGTCCTTCCTCTCAGCGCGTTCCCTCCCGAACCAGGGTCGATAGCTGACACGCAGACCGTGCCCGCCCCGTACCGGCCCCGGCACGTCTCCCAGGAACCGCCGATCTTCTCCGCCTGCCGGGACGGCGTGCAATGCACCCCCCGCCTGAGCGACTTCCGCTTCGGCATCCGGTGTTTTGGGTGCTCACGTGAGTTCCGCGACACCAACGCTGACGGGTTCGCCGGCTTGTACGCGGCCAGCGAGCGGTGCGGGTGGCGGCAGGACCTGTTCGGGGCGGTGTGGCGGTGCCCGCGGTGCGCCCGCCGGTACGAAGCCAGTTTCGGTGTCCATCCCATCGCCGCGATCGAAGGGGGAGCCGCCTGATGGCCAGGCAACCAGCCAGCCGGGAAGCCTTCACAAGGGGCCTGCGTGCCCTCGCCGACGCGATCGACCAGAACAACGACCTGCCGCTCCCGTACCAGGGAGCAGTTAGCCCCATCACCTTTCACTATCTCAGCTCGCCAGACCCGGTGACCGAGATGCGGTACGCGATGCAGGCAATTCCGTGCGCTTTCACCAGCCGGATCGACACCTACCGCGAAGGAGGCGACCAGGACGCCTACCTCTACCTGGACGGTGACCTTCACGGCGTGAAAGTCGAACTTGCCGCCTACCGCAAAGACACGTGCGAGCAGGCAGACGGCGAGTGGCGCATCCCGGAAGTTATCACCTCCATCGCCCCGGAGAAGTCATCACCTCCATCGCCCCGGAAAGGCCGGTGACGGCATGAGCGCACCCAGCACGGCCACGACCCGGGAAGAAGGTGACAGCGTGAGCGCACAAGACAACCTGTTTGCGGCCCTCGCCGCCCTGCAAGCCGACCTGCCGAGAATCGGCAAGGGCGAGACCGCCAAGGTTCCCGGCAAGGACGGCAAGCAGGGCTACACGTACAAGTACGCCGACCTTGCCGACGTGTCCCAGGCGGTTCTCCCGAGGCTCGCCAAGCATGGCCTCGCATTCACATCCAAACCGACCCTGATCGACGGGCAGTTCGTTCTCGTGTACAAGCTCACACACATCTCCGGCGAGACCGATGAGGGTGTGTACCCGCTGCCGTCAAACGGGACGCCACAGGCGATCGGCGGGGCGATCACGTATGCCCGCCGGTACTCTCTGTGCGCCGTGACCGGGGTCGCACCGGACGGCGACGACGACGACGCCGGGGCAGCCGAGCAGTCCTACCGCCAGTCGGCGGGGGACGTGTTTGAAAACGCGGCACCAGCCCGGCCCTGGACGCAGCAGAACCCATCGCGCGCCCACACCGCTAAGCCTGCCGCACAGGCCACCACGGACAGTGACACCGGAAACAGCGACGGCACCCAAGAGGCAGCACCCCGGGCGCTCGCACCCGTGCCGGGACCGGATCCCAAACCGCACGCCACCCGGCCGGAACCCGCACAGTCAGCTCCCGCCTGGCTTGAGGTGATCGAGCGCGAGATCGATGGCATCAGTAGCCGGGAAGACGGCACCAAAGTCTGGGGAAAGGTCGTTGCGGCCTTCAACGACGGCACCTGCACGCCGGCGGACCGGAAAGGTCTTGAAGGCCTGATCGCCGCCAAGGTGGCCGCCGTCATGAACGAGCAGGCAGCAGCCAAGGGGGCGGCGTGAAACTCAGCGAAACCGCAATGCAGGCAGTCGTCGTCAAGGCCCTCGGCGACCTCATCAGCGACCGCCTCAAAACTCTCAAACTGCAAGCTGAAGCGAGCTTCACCGCGACGGAAACCAACCGGGCTGCCGCGCGCCTGCCCGACGGCACGAAGGTCGCCACAGTGTCCATGGCCGGCGGGGAAGGTCACTCCGCTTACGTCGCCAGCGAGGAACTGCTGATGGCGTGGGTGCTCGCCAACCATCCCGGCGAAGTGGAAATGGTCATCCGGCCCAGTTACGTCAAGAAGCTGACCGACGCGGCAAAGAAAGCCGGCAGGGCGATCGACCCGGCTACCGGGGAAGTGGTGCCGGGTATTGAGGTCGGCGAGTCGAAGCCGTACGTGTCGATCCGGTTCGAGACCAGCGGCAGGGAAGCCATCGCGGAGGCGTGGCGGAACGGCGACCTGCAGGGCGTGAACCTCGTCGCCCCCGCCGAGCTCCTCCCCGGCCCGGCTGAGGATTCCGCGGACCAGGGTGAGCCGAGGGCAGCATGACCGCGGCTGAGCCTTTGACGCCGCTGGCGGTGGAAGCGAAACTTCGCAGCCTCGTCACCGACCTGACCCGCGCGCAGCAAGCCCTCGCGCAGGCCCGCGACGTCGAAGTTGACGCCAAGCATGAACTGAACCGGGCCCGCCGCCGGGCTCTCCTGTCCGGGCAGGCACCCAAAGTCACCCGCGGCGGTGTCACCACCGCCGAACGGGACGCCTGGGTCGACGACAAGGTGACCGACCTTCAGTTCACCTACGACCGGGCCGTCGTCACCCGCGAATCCGCACAAGACCATCTGCGGGTGCTCCGCGACCAAGCCGAAATCGTCCGCTCGCTCGGGGCCAGCGTGCGGCAGGCCTACGAGATGGCCGGGGCGGGGGCGTGATGCACCGCGACCCGGAACCAGCCACCCTGATCAACCCCGAGACCTGCGGCGCAGGCGACTGTGAGGCCTGCGACGGGCCGCCCTGTGAGCACGGATGCCACCTGGAGGTGCTCTGGTGAACCGCACAACACCCCTCCGTCCCAGCGAGGGTTACAAGGGACTGTCCCGCACCAGCGGACTGTCCCGCACCAGGCAGCCCGGCACGGTCACCAAGATCACCGGGCAGCATCTCGCGCCCGTCATCAAACTGGAAACCGCCCGCCGCACCGCACCACGCGACACGATCCCCCCGGACATCCGGCGTCTCGTCACCAGACGAGACCTCGGCCTATGCGTGCACTGCGGGCTCCCCGCCAAACACCAGCACCACCGCCGGCTCAAAGGCCACGGCGGCGACACCCGCGCCCACGCGGACTGCTGCTGCAATCTCGTGAGCTTGTGCGTGGCCGGCCATGAACTCGCCCACCGGGAACGGTTCTTCGCCCTCGCCGAAGGACTCATCGTCCCCGGCGCGGCACGCCTCCCCGGCCTGCTGCCCGTTCTCGTGCACGGCTACGAAGACGGCAGCGGGGTCCGCGTCTGGCCCACATGCACAGGCGAGTGGATCGACTACGAGCCGGACGGAGGATCGGCCGCGTGAACCGCCCGCTCCGTACCCCCGAAAGGACCCCCGACATGACCGCGGACATGACCGTGCACATCTGCTTCACCTGCCGCGAACGGACCCTGCTAGGCGGCTCCGGCACCCCCACAGACCCGTTCGTGGTCGCCAGGCACAACGACACCACAGGCGAACCATGCCCGGCCTCAGGCACCCGGTGGATCGACCTGGTACCCGCATGAGGGGCGACGACAAGTACAGGGTGAAAGTCACCGACGTTGAACGCCGCGACCTCATCATGAGCCGGATCCGCGCCAAAGTCACCGAAGCCTGCGACCCGGCAACACTCCACGTGCTAGGCGCCCCGTGGAGCGACGGTGTGCTCCTCGCCGAGGCGGCTGTCCTGGTACGCGAATGGCAGCGGATCACCCGCTCGATCGAACAGCGAGACGCGGCGCGGGCACGTCTCGCCGCGGAACGGGAACCGGTACCCGTGGGCGCGGAACCGTGAACACCCCAGAACTCCCGGTGGCGGAAGGCCAGCTCAGGGGAAGGGGCAGGTCTTCCGCCGCCGGGTCAGCAGACGGCCGGGACGCGCTCGCCGCGGCGATGAGCGAAGCGGAACTCGAGGAACACGTCCGGGCCATCTGCAACGACCTCGGCGTCATCCGCATCCACGTCTATTCCAGCCGCGGTACCACCCCCGGCGTCCCCGACGATCTCCTAGTGGGCTCTGACGGCATCCTCTGGCGGGAACTGAAAACAGCCAAAGGGAAACTGTCCCCGGCACAGCAGGCAATGGGAGAAGCGCTCACAGCAGCAGGGCAGGACTGGTCGGTCTGGAGGCCCGGGGATTATCTGTCGGGGCGGATGGCGCGCGAGCTCACCGCTATCAGCCGGCTCGCGGCGAGAACAGCATGACCAGCATCCGCGACCTCCCGCCGGGCCACTGGGTGTGCTCCCACCTCCCTGACGGGCGCACCGCCATCGCCGCCTGGGACGACCCGATCGTGCCCGCGATGCGGCGCATCCTCGCCGCCCAGGTCAACGACCCGCGGACCCGGTTTCCCGGCAGGCCCGCCGACTACGCCGCTGTCACTAACTGGCTTGATGCCCGCGAGCCGCCGCAGGCCGGGCAGCTCGCACTCTGGCAGGACGCCGCATGACCGCCCCCGCCCTCCTGCCGCCACCGGTCCTCCCCGCATCCCAGGATGGGCGGCTCACCGCTCTCCTCGCCGGCGCTGAAGCTGCCTGTAAGGGGTTCACCGGCGACGCCAGGGTGCTCGGAGTGTCGGGAGTCATCGGCAGAAGGACCGGGTGGGTTGAGGTGCTCATCGCGGATCGCGGTGAGGTGTGGAAAGTCAGCACCCGGGACCTGGATGAGGTCACGGACCCGGCAGAGGTGCGGGTAGTGCGGGATGAGGGGGCGGTGGCGTTAGTGGGCGGGTCAGGAAGCGGGATGCGGCTCACGGCCGGGCTTTGCCTTCTTCGCGGTACCGGCCGCTTCGGCGGTGTAGCGGGAGATGGTACCCCGGTCGTAGGCGCGGCCGATCATGGCTTCCAGCCGGACGACTGTCAGGTCCGGGCGTTCTTTCCGGACGATGGGCAGCAGTTCACGGACACGCTTCAGGTGGGCGTCGTACGCCGCTTTTGCCTTGTTCGCTGCCGCCGCTTCGGCGACCAGCTCCTCTACCACGTCCACGCTCCAACTATCGGGGCTGGCGTGCTGCGGCGCAAGGTCCGCAACATGCTCGTTATCGCGATCCAGGTCGCAACTGGGATCACCTTACCATGCGCATGCGGAGCGGCGCGACTTGCACCATGCGTCGGCGCACGTATAGGCTCACGTTCGACGGCATGCCTCGTGAGGTGGCCGCCGGGATAGACATCATCGGCAACACCCAGAGGGGAGGCGTAGGTGGGCGGTGACAGCCGCACCTACTTCAGGATGGCCGACGATCTGCCTGAGAACCGGAAAATCATCACCGTCGGCGGCGACGCTGCGTGGCTGCACGTCTGCGCCATGGCCTACGCTTCCCGCAACCTCACCGACGGGTTCTTTCCCCAGGGCATGGTGCCGCGCCTATCGGATCGCAAGCAGCCGCTGAAACTCGCCAGACTGCTGCTCGCCAACGACCTCTGGCACGGACCCGGGCATGACTGCAAACGCTGCCCGCAGCCCAGCCCCGGGGATTACGTCATCCACGACTACCTGGTGCATCAGCGCAGCGCCGAGGAGGCGCATGAGGCGCGCACAGCGATGGGGAAGGGTGGCTCGCTCGGCAACCACAAGCGGTGGCATGTCGGACGGGGCCGTATCGACCCTGACTGCCCCCTCTGTCCTCACCCCGAGCCGCCTACCCGATCGGGAGGTGATCGGGTACCCGATCGGGAGGGCGAATCGCCTACCCGATCGGGGTCGGATCGGGTATCGATCGCAGAGTCAGAGTCAGAGATAGATAGATCTATTACTTCTCTAAGTGATCAATCTGCGGACCGTAGCGATCGGGTACCCGATGATCCGATTTTGATCATGATCATTCAGACCCTCTACGACCGCACGGATCGCGTCGTCGGCGCCGAATGGGCCGCCAAGGTGCGAGATCGGATCCTCGCCGGGCAGCCCGTCGCCAACCCATTCGCCTACGTCAAGGCTGCAATCGAACGCGAACCCGACCCCAAGACCCGATTCCTGCCGCTGTACGGAGATGCCGCATGACCGACGCCATTCCGCTCGGCATCACCCACGAACCCGGCTGCAACTGCCTCAGATGCCTCGCCGAGGCGTACCGGTCGGCTAACGCCACAGCCATCGCGACCGCCCGGAACTACATGGACGTCCGCACAGGAGACGCCGACCCGGCCAGGATCAGCCGGGCCCGGCAGCAGTGGGCCGAAGCCCGGCAAGCCCTCGTCCTCGCTGAGTACGCCCTGCGGGCAGCCGAGGACGAGGCGTACATCGAAGCACGTCAGAACCGGCGCACGGATGCCTTGCGATGGAACCCGGAGGATGCGCTGTGACCACGGAGGCGGCGTCATGACCCACTTGAGCCCGGAAGCCCGGGAGTCCTACGACCTTGGCATCGCCCCTCTCGACTTCATCGAGGGCGAGGTTGAGGCCCTGGTCCGCACCTGGGACATGTTCCGCACCGCCGCCCGTACCTGCGGGGGAGTGTTCCCCGGCGGCCTGAACTTGTCGGCTGAGGAGCTGGCCCGGGTGATCACCGCGGCGTTCCTGAACGCGGGCTGGGTCGCTCCCGTCCCGGAGGTGCGGTGATGACCAGTCTTGACCGGGAGGCTGCCCGCGCCACTGAGGCGCTCGTCTACCGCCTGAAGCACCGCGACCCCGAAGAGGACGACGAAGTGTTCGCCCGCGGCTACGTGACCGCGCTCCTCGGCAACGGCTGGCGCCCGGTCGAGGCGCTGGCCCCATGGGAACGCCCCCAGACGGGTGCCCCATCGTCGGAGGAGACACGCCGGGAGATCCTCGGGGCGCTGCGCGCGGAACGCGGCTGGGGCCGGGACACGAACCGGACGGGAGACGCAGCGTGACGACGTTCAGGGAGACGTGCGGCACCCTGCGGGGGATGCTCGCCCACCAGGCTGCGGGGGAAGCCCCGTGCGGCTGGTGCGCTCAGGCGGAACGGGCTGCTGCTCTCGCCGCTGAAGCGGCCCGCCCGCAGCCGGCGGGACCGTCCGGCAGGTTCCTGCCGGTGACCGCGACAGAGGCGGAGGAACACCGGAGGGTCCTGGAAGCTGCGGTGGCCGCGCACGAGCGGGACCATCCCGAGGGGACCGGGCGGGACGGCAGGCGCAGGCACCTGCGGAGGGTCGCGTGACGGACGCCCCCCCGAAGCTCACCCCCACCCAGGTTGGCGGTGCGGTGTTCACGGCTCTCGCGGTTCCCTGGGCGGGTGCGTGGATCGGTTCTCACACCGGGACGACGGGCACTGTGACCGGGACTGCGATCGGGTCGGTGCTGCCTGTGGTGGCGGGGTGGCTGTTCCTGCGGGCCACGTATCACGCGCGGCAGTTGCCGTGGCGGCGGGTGAAGCCGGCGAAGCCGTGGCAGTACGCGGTCGCGGTTCCTGCTGTCGCGGTGGGTGTGTTCGCTGTGTCGATGGCTGGTTTGTCGGGGGTGGAGGCGAAGGTGCTCCACAAGTCCCTGGCAGCCTCTGTGGGGCACGCTAAGGCTTCGGGGACGACGGTGGGGTCATTGGTCGGGGGCGCACCCGTAAGGCCGTCTCCGTCCATCCCAGAGCCGTCTGAGACCCCTTCCAGCTTTGTCTCCCCGGCGCCGGGTGAAACCGTCCCCACGATCCCCGCCACACCGACAGCGACAGCACCCGCGACAGCAGCACCCACATCGACGGTGACCCCGGCCCTGCCCGCCGTACCCGCCACCAGGCCCGCCGCGGCGAGCCCATCAGTATCCGTACCAGCAGTGACAGCACCATCAGCAACGACAGAACCCCGAGGAGCAGTAACACCATGACCAGTACCGAATCCCCCGCCGAGACGATGAGGCGCGCAGCCAAACGGATGCGGGAACGCGCTGAGCATGCTGCGCCCAGCCCGTGGAAACAGAACGACACCGAAGTGATCGACGGTGACCAGGAAACTGTCGTAGACGGCCTCAATCCCGCGAACGCTGAGCACATCGCAGACATGCACCCCGGCGTAGCTCACGCAGTCGCTAACTGGCTTCAGCTCGCCGCAGCCGACTACGCCGTCCACGGCAAGGACGCAGCCGGTCACTGGGCCTACGCCCTGGATGTCGCCCGCGCTTACCTCGGCGAGACCCCGGCAGCGACGGGAGGCCAGTGATGCCCGTCTGGTACGACAGCACCAGCGAACAGTTCGCCGTATCGCCTGACACCTGCGAGGACTGCGGCGCCCCGCTGTACGACACCGGCTGCGACGCGGCCGGCTGCCCCGCCTGGTGCTGCATGGAATGCGGCACCGGCTGCGACATTGAACTCATGCCAGAGGATGGCCGCTGTGCGACTGCCCTCGCCGGCGAGGACGATGACGCTTACACCGCCCGAATCAACGCTGAGCGTGCCGCGTTCGGGCTGTCGCCACTCCAGGGCGGTGCGGAATGAGCAGGCGCAAGAGCAACGACCGTGACGAGCTCATCCGCTGCGTGACGGCCGCCAGGGAAATCGTCAACGTGGCACTCCCCGCAACCCCGGTAGACGACTCGCACGTAATAGACCGTCTCAGGCTCCGTGAGATCGCCTTCGGGATGGTCCTGCGGGAACTGCTGGACTACGAGAGTTAGGGGGAATCATGACCGAGATCAAGCCCGGCGAAGACGAGTTCTACGGCGACGCCCACGTGTGCTGCGTCCACTGCGACCACGACGATGACGAGGTGCACACCGCACCATGCTCGGAGGGCTGTAACGATGAACCGGACTTCAGCGGGCCCCGGCCGCGCATCGTCTGCCTCTGCGGGTCAACGCGGTTCTTCAATGCGTTCCGCGAAGCGAACCTGCGGCGCACGCTCGCCGGCGAAATCGTGCTCTCGATCGGCTGCGACACCAAGTCCGACGCCGACCTCGGCATCATCGCCGGTGACCTCGCGCCCGCCAAGACCGCACTGGACGAGCTGCACAAACACAAAATTGACCTCGCTGACTACGTGCTCGTGGTGAGCGACGAGACGGGCTACTTCGGCCAATCCACGACAGGCGAAATCCTGCATGCGATTGCCCGCGGGAAGCCGGTCCAGTTCGCGGTCCCGGCCGCTGAAATGCGGGCGCGGGAGATGGGGCTGATCGCATGAGCGGCACCGACACCACCGAAACCGCCGCCGAAACGATCACCGAGGGTGGCGTGGACACGGCAGGCCTGATCCGCCGCCTCCACGATCTCACCGAGGTTTACACCGCCCTAGCTGACGACAAAGGCTGCCGGCCAGCGGTAGGCGGCGCGCTCCGCATGGCCGCCGGGGACATTCGCCGTGTCATCGGCGAATCCGCCCAGCCCGCGAAAGGAGCCACGCCGTGACCACCGCCAAACCGGACCCCGAACAGGTCCTCAACCTGCCAATGCCAGCGAACGACTCCGGCGCCGCAACAATCCGCGGATACCTCGCCGCTCTCGTCGCCGCAGTGTGGCGTGAAGGGGAAATTTTCAGCGGCAGAGCCCCGTTCGGCAGCCCCCGGTGGCGTTACGAACTGTACGTTCCGCTCGCCCATGCCGGGATGCTCGGCGTCACCGCCGACGAGAACGGCGTGTTCAACTGCGGGCGGGAAGAGTGGTACGTCGAACGGCCCCGGGCTGATGCGCTGATCCTCGCCGCGATCAGGGCGCTCAGCGGCAACGATGCGGCGGTGATGGGCTTATGGGCACCGAACCCGGCCAGGACATAACCCCGGCTCCCGGCGCGGCGCCGACCGCATGGGAGGAACCCAGGGACTTCATCGAGGCGGGTATCCAACTGGCCCGGCTCCGCGCCGAATGCAGCCGGCTCCGCCAGAAACTCGCCGAATACGAAACGGCGGGGGAGAAGGAGCCGGGTTGACCGCTGCCAGAGACCGGGCCGAAGCAGCCCGCCGAGGGGACCTGGCCGCCCGGATGGTGCAAGCCGCCTGCGATCTCGCCATCCTCGTCCGTGAAGAAAACCGCGACGCGGTAGGCCGGTTCCTCACCACCCTGACCGGCCAGGAAATCCCCGAGCCGATCCGGGCGCTGATCGTCGTCCAGGCCGGCATGATCCCTATCGACGACATGTCAGCAGCGGACATGCTCGCATGGGTGCAATGGGACGAGCACGGGCGCCCCCTCGAAGGTCCCGTCCACGAAATGCCCGTCAAGGGCCGCTACCGGCCGCTGGATGAGCTTCAGCCGTGCGGCACGTACGCCGCCTACGCGCGTCACAAGGACCGCGGTGAACTGGTCGACGATGACTGCCGGGAAGCGGCCCGCAGGTACTGGGCGCAGCGCAAACGGCAGCGAACATCGCGGATGAGCCGTGCAGCCTGACCCGGTGGACCGCTGGGGCCACAAGGACGGTTTCAAGCGTGGCACCAACTACATCCAGCGGTCACTGCCCCGCCCCGATCCGGCCGCTGAACTGTTCGCTGTCGCAAACCAGCAGGCCCGGTGTGCCCGCGGCGAACACGATGAGGCCGTAGCAAAGAAGGGGTACGTCACGTACCTCGGCTACGGGAAGCGGATCGAGCCCGGCACCCGGTACTGCCGCTTCTGCAAGGTGATCCTGGCTGACGGTGAGCCTGCACGGGAGGAGAGTGGCGATGCCTGACACCAGCACCCGCCTCCCCGGCCACGGCCTGGAGCGTGAAGGGAAGCCGTTCCAGTGGAGCGACCGGGACGGCCAGTACGTGCGCCCATGGGGACACCCAAGAACGGGAGTCGCCAAGTGCTCCTGCGGAGCGGTGTCACCCGTACTGGGGTCGGACGGGGCCCGCAAGCGCTGGCACCGGGACGTTCACAAACCAGAGATGCGGGCGCAGGCTAAATGAGCGCGGTTTACTTCACCTCGGACACGCATTTCCTGCACAAGATGGTCGCGGAACTGCGCGGCTTCACCGGCCCCGCAGAACATGACGACCTCATCGTCAAGCGCTGGAACGAAACCGTCCGCCCCGGCGACCTCGTGTGGCATCTGGGAGACGTCGGCCTCGGCAACGAGACGCGCATACTCGAGCAGGCCGCCCGGCTGAACGGCCGCAAGCAGCTCATCACCGGCAACCACGATTCTTGCTGGCCCGGCAACCGCGGCGCGCGTTCCCGGCAGCGCCGCTGGCTTGAAGTGTTCGAGTCGGTGCAGGCATTCGCCCGGATCCGGATCGACGGCCGCCCGGTCCTGCTGTCTCACTTCCCCTACCTTGGTGCCGGTGACCACACTGCCGAAGAACGCGGCACGCAGTACCGGCTGCCCGACGAGGGCCTGTGGCTGATCCACGGCCACACCCACCAGCCGGCACAGGTCGACGGGCACCGCTCACTGCACGCTGGGACTGACGCGTGGGATCTGCGGCCAGCCAGCGAGGGGGAAGTGCTGCAACGGATCCGTGAGTGCGAGGCAGCGTAAACCTGCGGTCTCCCCGCGCCGGTTCCCGAAATCGCCTCTTTTGTCGCTACACTCTCTGCGGGCGACCTAGGGGGGCGGCCCGAAGTGGCGGCCCGGGGCGGGCTTGACACCCGCGGAAGCGAGGACGCCCCGGGTCCGCATCTAACATCAGCAACGTCAGGACCGCGATCAGGACCATCGCGGTCAGCCGTCCCGCACCCCACCATCCGGGGTCTCTCGCCGGCCAGTCCCACATCCGCCAGATGACCTCCCCGATGGCCAGGACGAAGACGACGATGGCGACGACGCTGATCACGACTGTCACTGGCTCCCACCTTCCGGCCGGTCCACCTGGACCTTGATGCGCTCGTCAGGTTTCAGCCACCACCCGTCCGGCGCAGCAGCCACCGTCCTCACCAGAGTGAGTACTGGCCGCCGAGCGCCATGGCCGCTTCCGCCCTAGCCTCGTCGCGCGCCGCAGCGTATCTGGCTTCTAGCGCCGCGACCTCCATCTCAAGTACACCCGGCGTCGCGAATCGGCCGCCAGCCCGCACCCATTCGATTGCGTCACACTCGTCGCCGACACCAAAGAACGGCATCGTCTTATGGCAGCGCTCGCAGAGGGGGACGAGGTTCTGAGGTCCATCAAGACCACCCTTGTCCCGGGTAATAAGATGCGCCCGGTCCAGGAAGCAGGAGGCGTCATTCCATCGGGCCTCGCATGCTGGAAGTCCCCACCATCCAGCGTGCTTGCGGCATCCGAAGCAGAATGGGGCGGCATCGAGCGGGATGTCACCGAAAGTGTCGCGCTCGTCCCAGTAGGAGGCGATGGCCCAGAGTGACGGCATCCGGCGTGGTGGCCGGCTCGGCTGCCAGTCGGATTGAAGAATGATCTTCCGTTCACGTTCGAGCGTGGAACACAGGCGGATGTTGTTCCAGTCGCGTGCAAGCGCAGCATCAATATCAGCTAGCACCCGAGTTCGCGCTTCCTCAAGGATTTCGTCTGTCACTGCCTTATCCGCCGTTTCTCGTTGAGTACCGGCTGTGTTTTCAGTGCCTGCTTCTCCCGCTTCGGTTCAACCCGCACCGTCTCCGGCCGGAACGTCCGCGTTCCCTGCCCAGCCGGGTACAAGGTGACAGTGAAAATACTGTCGATCACCTGCCGCTGGTGGGCTCTGGGCATCGCATCCCACATCGCCTCAACATTGTCAGCGTCGATGAGCGGCCTGAGAATCGAAGCCCGCCCGCTGCCGGCCATCGCGGTCTCAAGCTCACCGAGACGCCGCCGGAAAGCCTCCCGCATCTCCCGGTAGTCACCAGGGTCCATGTCCGTCAGCGCCAGGTCCTCCGCAAGTTTCCGTTTCCGCTCGAGCAGCGACTTGTACTCGGCGCGCAGTTCCCCGATACCAGGTTCCGATGATGCACTGGTCAGCAGCTCACGGGCGTCTTTGCGGGACAGGCGGGCGACAGCGTACGCGGACACCCACCGGTCAATCGGCTCGGCTTTGCGGCTGACATGGCCGTAGGTGCGGCTGCACCGGTACATCGGGTAATGCCGGACCGCCCCGCCGCCGTGCACCGTCGACGGCTGCCCCTCAACGTCACACAGCGCGCACCAGGCGACACCGGTCAGGAGGTAACGCCCGCCGCGGCTCACAGCCGACGTGGCTTTGCTGGCCAGCATCCCGTTGACTCCATGCCAGATGTTCTCGGTGACGATCGCGGGCCATTCCGCCTGGGTGACCGCCTCGATCACAGGCCGGCCCTTACGGTTCTCATCCGCGGGCGCGTACCCCCGCCAGCCCATGTAGCGGGGGTTTTTCAGGATCATGGCGACGCTGTACCCGGCCCACGGTGCTTTCTGCGCGGTGAACCCGCGGGCGTTCCAGTCACGGGCGATAGCGGCCAGGGTGGAACCGGCGAGATAAGCGTGGTAGCCGTCCCTGATCGCGTCAGCTTCGTCTAGCCGCAGCGTCTTGCCGTCCTGCTCGAACCCGAACGGCCGCCGCCCGCCGACCCGGCGTCCCCGTTGCACGGCCTGCAAGTTGGCGCGTTTCTGCCGGTCGGATTTCGTTTCGATCTCGGCCTGCGCGACGGACGCGAGAATGTCAGCGGTCATCCGCCCGGACGGGGTAGACAAGTCGATGTCTGATCCGCGGGCGAGAACAACGAGCGCTTTGGCTTTGCGGCCTGTTTCGATGAGACGGAGCCGGTCGCGGGAGTTGCGGGTGAGCCGGTCCATGTTCCAGGCGATGATCACACTGGCGTTGCCGGCTTCGACGTCGGCGAGGGTGGCGTCGAACCCGGGCCGCTTACTGCGGCCTCTCGCGGACGTGTCATTGTCGGCGTGGATCGCGATGACCCGGAATCCGCGGCTGGCGGCGATGGCCACGGCGTCTTCCCGCTGCCGTGTCACGGCGTCTTCAGTGCCGAGACGGTCAAGGGATTGCCGCAGGTAAATCACTGCGGCACGCCGGCCGTTCTCGTCGCGGGACATGCGGGCCAGTCTAGTTCAACATCTGCTAGTGTGAGGTCGTTGTTACCGGTAGGGCTAGCAAATGTCAACGGCAGGGGAGTGCCTGTGACCAGCGCAAACGGCAAGCGTGACGTTGCGGCAGCCTCCGATCCGCCGCCTTCCCTGCGGAGGTGCCTGAACAAGGCGTTCCTGACCGCCCGCACACCCGGTTCCGTGGCGACCGCTCTTGTCACCGACGTTCAGGCAGCAACGGACCTCACGGCACGGATCGCGGAACAGTTCATCGCGCTGGCCCGCGCCGACGAACGGCAGCAGTGCATCAGCTTCCTGCGCGGCGAGGCCACCTGCTCACGTGTCGCCGCCAGCGTGGCCCCCGGCCCGGAAGCTGTCCTCGACCTGGCGGAAGCCCGGAAGTTTGAGGACGCGGCGCAACTGCTGGCCACGCGGGCAGACGGCCTGGAAACCGGCGTGCACGCACCGCCCGGGGAGGGGACGTGAGCGGCTGCTGCACCGAACCGGGATGCAGACGGCACTACCCGGTGAGTCTTTACCTCACCGATTTCAGCGGGCAGGTTTTCGCGGTCACCCGGCGCCGGGTGGTCAGCGAGAACAGGGACGGGACGGCAACGTTCGCGGCCAGCGAGCGGCATGACGTGACCGCCCAGGTCCGCGAGTTCATCCGCCGCAACCCGGAATGGGTCCGGGAACAGCTTGCGGTAACGGGCCATAGGCCCACGTGAAAACCAGAAAACCCCGAGGAGGACAGGACATGAACGAGCAGCTATCGAGACGGCCGGGCACAGAATCATCCTGGGTCAAAAGCTCCGACAGTCTCGCCAACGGCAACTGCCTCGAAGTAGCGGCCCTGCCCGGCGGCATGGTCGGCGTCCGCAACAGCCGGGTACCCGGCACGTTCCTTGAACTCACCAAAGCCGAATGGGACGCGTTCCTCGGCGGTGCGAAACGCGGCGAGTTCGACCCGTTCGGGAAGTGACGTCAGCCCGTCCAGTCACCCCCGGGCACGCCTGCCAGCGTGCGGGATGCCCCGGGGGTGACCATCCGGAACGGAGGGCGGGGATCCGGTAGTCCCCGCCAGAGGAATACCCGCGGCAGCGGGGAAGCGAAACCCCGGGACGTAAACCCGGCAGCGAACCGACGCGTCAACTACGTGTGATCCGGAGTGTCTTAACGTGAGCACCGCCATCGCCCTCGGGGCGTTTTTCTTCCCGCCCGCCGCGGCGTGGATTCTCCGTGCCCGCCTCCCCTTCTCCGTCGTCTGGGTCATCCTGGCAGGCGTGCTGGGCCCCGCATGGTGGCTGCTGCTCGGCCAGCCTCTCGCGTTCGCGTTGTCGATCCTCTCGATGGTCGTGGGCGCGATGACGTTCATGACATCCGAGATGGACGACCCGGGGTACCGGGAACAGCCTCTCCCGCGCCGGCGCCGCCCGCGCCCGGTTTCTCTCGGGGAATGTGACCGGATCCTGCGGGAAGCCCAGGAACGTCTCGCGGACGACGACGAGATCGCGGCGGTGGTAAAGCACTGGGAACAGACGCTGAGGCGCGGGAAGAAGAAGCCGCCGAAGAAGGAGAAACCGGGGGAGCAGGTGGCGTAACCCCCGGCCGGGGACAGTCCCCGGGCATGTGCCAGCGTCCCGTGGAGCCGCTGCCAGGTGCCGGGGGAACATGTCCCCGTCCAGCCAGCCATCGGATTAGGGCTGGGAAATTTCAGTCACGCCAAATACAAATACAACAGGAGAAACGTTGAACCGTTTCAAGGGAAAGCTTGCAGCCAGTGCCGGCGTGCTTGCTCTGGCCGGGGGGATGGGAGCCGCCGCGCTCGCAGGCCCGGCCAGCGCCACCACCTCAACGTGCACCAATATCGCCCACCCGACGTCGCCGCCCATCGGGTGCGGCGGCATCTACCTTCCGGGCCTCGGCAACGGCACGCAGCCCAACGCCTCCAGCCTCACGCTGTCGGCGACCGGTTCGGTCTGGAACTCCAAGGTCGTCATCGAGCCGTACAGCGCCAGTGACAGCAGCGAAGACTGGACGGTCTTCCAGTACAACCTGGGCGGCGTTCAGGTGAAGGACCCGCTCGACGGGCAGGGCGAATACGTCGCCATGTACACGCCGGACGGCGTGCCGCTCGGCCACACCGGCAGCGGCCCCGTGACAACGGCCGACTGGAACAGCTCAGCGAACCTGTGCCTGTCGGTTGAGAAGCCGGCCGGCTGGAAGCACTGGTGGACCGTGCTCCGTACATGCAGTTCGGCCGGGGCCGCCTTCACTCCCGGCACACCTAACGGCGGCGCCGGCAACCCGGGGATCGTCACCAGCGCAAACCAGTGGCAGGTTTTCTCCCCGGTCCCGGTGACCGGCGGTTACGTCCTCGCCGAGGACACCGTGTCGAACGGTTTCCACTCCCACAACACCCTGGAGACCCTCAACGACACCGGCTGGGGCGGCCCTGGCACGTGGCAGATGCTCTACCCGGAAAGCGACACCGCCAACTCGATCTGGAAGGTCGTCGGCTGCACCAACCCGGTCACCAGCCTGACACCCGGCTTCTACAACTGCCCCTGATCGGGGCACCAAAGTCTCCGGCCCGGCTGCCCGTTCAGGCGGCTGGGCCGGAACCATGTGTAAGGAGACACCCATGTTCGGTGAAAGCCTCGGCAACGCTCTCGGCTCACTGGACAAGCCGGCGACCGGGACCGTATCCCCGGCCCTGTTCCCCGTGAACCCGTTCCCGCGGCGGTTACCCGGGCACGCAAAAAACGCCGGCCAGCCACCCCCGCAGGGCGGCTGGCCGGCGTCCCGAAACTAACGAAACTAACGAACCCAGTGAGTAGGGCAACGTGTTCTGGCTCCAGGAGAGCAACTTCATCTGGCTCCACTTGTCTCCACGGGTGCTGTCGTAGCAGCTAGATCTGGCCCCACCCGGCCGCCCCGGATCACGAGCCGGATCGCAAGGAGTTTTGGCTCCACTCCGGCCCTGCTGCGGTCACCTGACTAGGCCCTAGCATGGGTTTCAGGAATCGGGCCGGTCGATCCTCTCCCTGACAGAGCTGGGTCAGCCCGGCCCGGTTCCCCATCACCGCTCGCGCCGTCGGCAGGGTAAGGTCCGCTGCATGGGTGCTGACATCGATGACTGGGACCGCGTTCACGGCAAGGGAAGCTACGCCGCGATGGCCGACGCGCAGGACAAGTCACGCGGCGAACGGCTAGAACAGCGCCTTACCGGATTGGAAGCTGACGTGAAGCGCATCCTGCTCCACCTCAACCTCGAACCCGCCTTCCTGCAGGACTGCCGCATTGAGGTCTTCCGTGGTCCTGGTGCGACCGTGCGTCTCCTCCACCAGCCGACAGGCATCAAAGTGGCTGCCCCGACGAAAGCCGAGGCGGCAGCGCTCCTCGCTGGTGAACTTGAAACGCGCAGCGAGGAAAATCGCCGTTAAGCTTGGTGGATGAGTGCGACCGGCCTGCCCCCTGACAGGGCGGGTCAGTGCGGCCCTCCCCAAATGCCTCCTGCGGGATCACCGCCGTCTCCGCAGCCGCCACAGGGCATTGATGAGCGGCCGGCGCACCCAGTTCCACCAGAACAGGCGCAGCCGCTCAGCGAGTGTAATCTCCGCACTCCGGTTCCCCACTATCGTTCGCTCGGCAGGAAGACGGACCAGCGTCCGCCCTCGTGACGGCCGAAGTCGTATGTGCAATCGAACCGCTCGACCAGGACCGTCACGCCGCCGACAGCATCGGATTGGAGTATGCAGCCAAGCGGCTCAACGAGATCCGTGGCGGTCTGCAGGATCATGCCAACGCCGGTTCCCACATTCTCGCCGCAACGGCGGAACAGCGCCTCCACGCCCTCGCTCATAAGAGTGACCGGGACGCCGCGGAACTGGAGGCCTGTGCTTCTGATGTCGATCATCGCGTCCTGCTGCTAGGGTGGCTTGCGGTGGCTGGGGCGCACCACCCCGCGCGAACTGCGGGAACCCTCACGGGATGCGCCCCTGATCGTCGCGCCGCAGAGGTGAAGTCAGGCCGCCTGGTTGCGGCGTTAAGCCTCTGCGGCGCGACGGAGCACGTTGCTAGCGTGAGACGTACTCCCGGCCAGCGGGTGAAGACAGGGCGAAGAATTACGGACATGTCCCGTGTCGTTGTCAGCAAAGAGGCGCTGGACGCCTTCATCCAGTACGCCAACGAGGTACGGCTGATGTGTGACGGCGAGTTCCTGGCCAGCAAGAGCGAATACGAGACCTCTGACGCCGAGTTCGCCAAGCTGGTGGCTGACCTGGAGATCACGGGGGGATAGCGGGTTTCCCGGCCTTTTTCCTCTTCGGTCATGGCGCCACCCCTTCACTCCAGCCGTCGTTCGCTGCGACGAAAGCCTTGTACTGCGTCGACTCTCCCTGTGCTTCGTAGTCGTATTCCTGGCCCCGGTAGTCCGTCGCGGTTTTGGTGACCACGGGGCAGCCGGTGAGGGCGCGGACGATCTGGTCGATCACCCAGTCCTTGTGGTGCGCGCCGTCATGCATGCCGTCCGGAGCGATGCTGAGGGCCTTGGCTATGCGGTTATCGGTGCTTTCCGTCATACGCTTATCTTCCCGGCTTGCGCCTCTTTCAGGCGGTCGACCGCATTCTCGAAGCGTGCGAGGGCTGCACCGAGCACGGCCGCGGTGGCGAGCGCTTCGTCCATGGCCTCGGCTTCGCTCACCGATCCTGATTGCGTGTTCATAGCTCCCATTCCTGCTGGTAGGCGGGGTGGCTGCTAAAGACGGCAGCGAGGGAGAGCAGAGTCGGGCACGGCGCGCGGAACCGGGTAGCGCGCCCGTCGTGGATAGCCGTGCAGACGCGGCAGCGACCGTCCCTGCTCTCATGCTCGCGGATGATGCCGCGCTTAGCTTCGACCTCGCGGAGTGCGCGGGCGGGGTCGTGGCGGCGGGCGTGGAACGAGTAGGCGACCATGTGCCCGATGTTGCCGCCGTCTTCAGGGTCGGAGACCTGGATTCCCGCGCACTCGGACAGGCGCTCCAGGGCGTACTTCGCCTCCTGCTCGTCCTCGTCGAGGCGGGCGCTCACGAACGCAAGCAGGTCGTTCACGGCTTCCATTCCTGCTGGTAGTCGGGATGGTCGCTATGAATGGCGGCGAGGTCGCGGATCGCATCAAGGCATGCCTGCCGGTAACCGTCGTCCTGGCCGGCGGTGAAGCTCACGACCGACTCTCGCACGGCGCAGGCGCGCTTATATCGCTCGATGAGCGCCCGGCTGGCCTCGACCTCGCGGATCGTCCGGGTGGGGTCGTGGCGGGCCATGTGGCGACCGTTGGCCACCTGCCGGTCCCTGGTGAACGCCACGGTCACGCCCGTGAGGTCAACGATGCCGTCATGGATGGAGTAGAGCTCGTCATCGGTCGGATCGTCGCCCTCGAATTCCCACGGGCCGGCCGTGGCCGCCTTCGCCGTCGCCTCGTCCTCGCCCAGCCGGGCGGCCAGGAACGCCGCTATCTCTACGCAGGTCACGCCGCATCACCGAACAAGTCCCCTTGGCTCAGCCGGTGTCGTATGGCCAAGTCCAGCGAGGCCGGATTCAGGTCGATGCCGATGGCCTTCCGTCCGAGCTTGCGTGCCGCCTCGCACGTCGTCCCGGTCCCCGCGAACATATCCAGCACGACGCCGGCCGGCTTGCACCCGGCCCCGATGCAGCGCATGGGCAGTTCGACGGGGAACGGCGCCGAGTGGTCGCCGCTGTCAAGGCTCCGCTCGATCCGCAGCCGGTCGTGGATGCGCTGGATCGTGTGACGCTGCTTGCGCGGGGCCGTGAGGTCTTCCCGCAGCATCGCGTCGATCCACACCGCGGCGGGGCCTATGACGGAGAGCCGGCCTCGGGCGGGTTTCTTGCGAGGAGGCGGGATCGCTGACTCCAGCGCCGCCCGCACCGTCCTGCGGTGCACGTTATACCGCCGCGACAGCTCTCGCTGCGACACGTCCGGCTCCAGGCGCCGGTCCCTGCGGATCTTCTCGAACAGCTGTATGCGCGTCAACATCAGCGGCCTCCTGACACGACCGACCGATGAAGCGTCTCACTACAGCCCCTTCCGTGTCCACTACTGCCCGTGATAACCACTGGTATGTTTTGCGTACTACCCGTTATGTTTCGCCCCGGTGGAGCCAGGAGAAGTTGCTGCGATCGGGGCGCTCAGGCGGGGCCAGAACGACTTGCCAGGACGGGTCCGTGATCGCCTCAGTGGGGCCGGATCACGTTGCTCAGCCGGGGCCGGCTGGAGGTGCCAGAATCAGAACCCAGCGAAAAGGCTACACGAAAAGCAGGCGGTTACAAGCCATGTGAGGCGAGGAACGCGAGCAGTTCGGTGATGTCCTGCTGCGCGGAGGCGGCCACCATGCGGATCCGGGCGGCGAGTTCCTCGAGCAGGTTCGCGGGCTGCGGTGCGGGTGGCACCGGTGCGGGCGGCACCGGCGGGGCGGGCGGCGCTGGAGGAGATGGGGCGGGAGGAACCGGCGCAGGCGTGGGAACCGTACCGCCCAAGGCCTCGATATCAGCCACCAGCGCAGCCATGTCAACCTTCGCCGCCTCATCCTCAGTAGTAATCACCGCCCACACTTCCTCCAGGCAAGCCGCACTCCAATCCACCATCGCCGGCTGCAGCGCCCCCCACGTCACATACCCGTCGACACTCCGCCCGTCCGCCTTCACCTTCACAATGCAATGACCCTGGTCAGGATCGGGCTGCTCACCATCAGCGACAGTCCACGGCTGACCCTGGCTGAACAAGTCATTGGCATCATCGGTCAGATTCACACCGGCGTAGGCACCATTGAACGCCTCCATAGCCGAATCGACCGCAGCCGGATCAGTGTGATCGACCGGGGCGAACCCGAAAATCCTCCCCGCCTTGTACCACGCCAGAAGCACGTCAGCGAGGTTCACGCCGGCATCCTGGCCGCCGTCGTACGCAAGGTACTCAGCGACGAGTTCGTCGCTGGTCTCCCACGTTTCCATCTGCCCGTAGTTCGCGGCCTTCGCCATGCGAAGGTGCTGCCGGCCGGCGAACCCGCAGTCACCCACCCCGTTGGGATGAGTAGTACAGGTTGGGTCAGGGCCATTGCCTAGCATGAACCAGTCCTGGTCGCCGATCCCGCCGGTCACGTCGACCGGGTACGACGGTGCCGGAAGCGGCTCGACGACGTACTCGTGGACAAACCGGAGAGCAAACCTTTCACCCGGCGGCTTGACCGGGAGACGGCCACGCAAACCGGGGACACGGGCGGGAACGGTCACGCTGCCTCCAGGTATAAGGAAAGCCCCCCGGAGGAGGCCGGGGGGCTTTCGGGGGGAGAGGTCAGGAAGGAGAGACGGCATCCACTGACGGCGGGGCAGGGAGGGCGATCTTCATCCGGCTCACGGCTTCGCGGATGCCGCGGTCCTCGCGAAGGTCGTAAAGCTGGGTCGTGGCGACGCTCGCGTGCCCGGCGACCTTTCGTGCCTGCATCGCGTCGGCACCAGAATCGAGGAACTCGCTGAGGAACGTCCGGCGGAAGTCGTGTGCCGTGAGCCTGCGTATGCCGGCCTGCTGGTAACGCTGGCTGATCCGCCGCTGGATGGCACCAGGGCTGACCGCGCCGCCGATCCGGTTGTGCTTGTCGACGGTGCGGAACAGCGGCCCGCGCTGGTCGCCGAGCAGGGCGAGCCACGTTTCAAGGTGGGGGATCCCGGCCGGGTGGATGGGGACAGTGCGTTCCTTGTTTCCCTTGCCGAGGACACGCAGGGTCCGCTCGCGGCCGTCGTAGTGCTCGATGAGCGCGGTGGCGGCTTCTTCGCAGCGGATACCGGTGCAGTACAGCGTGGCGAGCAGCGCGGTGTCCCGGATTCCGATGATGCCGTCCGAGCAGACGGCGAGCAGCCTGGCCATGTCGTCGTCGTGGATGAGCCGGCCGGCGGGCTCGCGGTGAAACTTGACGTCCTCGATGCGCCTGGCGCGGGTGTAGTCGTCGCCGCTCATCAGCTCAAGTTTCCAGCATTCCTCAAGGATGCCGCGCAGCGCCGCGAGGTGCTTGTTGATGTAGGACGCTGCGTAGGGCGGCTGGTGGCTGTCGAGGAGGGCTGTGAGGCGGGAGGTGTGCTGGTAGCGGAGCAGCCACCACGGGAAGGCCTTGCCGGGGTTGTCGTCAAGTTCGGGTTCGGCGCCGAGGGCGTCGCTGGCGATCATGCGGGCGAGGTTGTTCAGGCAGCCGTTCATGACGCGCTTGGATTGCGGGCTCTTGAGCCGGGCGATGTAGGCGGCGTGCGGGTCGATGCCGGGTGGCGGGGCGGGTGTGCCGCTGACGGCGACGGGGAGCCAGTCGGGCCGGCCGTCGCCGGGCGGGAGGATGATCCGCTCGATCGGGGTTATGGTCATGTCCCCCATGATACATGATCAATTCGTGAGAAGCCGTCTTCTCGCGCTCTAAAATTTCAGAGCGGGGGAGTAGCCCAGAAGCATGCAAGGAACCCCATATCCACCATGTGCTACATGCGGCAGTTCCCGTTACCCTTACCTCATGACGATCACGACCACCCCGCGGGGGTGGTTCCGGTAGCCCGCATCCTCTGGCACTCCAACGGCCCCACGATAACTGGGTACGGGCAGCAGACTCAGGTCTGGATTCCCCGCCTGCAAGCTCTCGGCCACGAGATGATCGTTTCCGCCTACTACGGCATCCAGGGCATGTCGATCGACTGGGGCGGTGTCCCAGTCCTGCCCGGCGCGGTCGACCCGTACGGCAACGACATCCTCCGCGAGCATGCTCTCCGCACCAACGCGGACTTTGTGATCACCTTGATGGATCAGTGGGTGCTCGACCCGGGCCAGTTGCAGGGCCTGAAGGTGGCCAACTGGATGCCGGTCGACTGCCAGCCGATGGGGATCATGGACCGGCAGGCTTTGCAGCGGTCCGGGGCAGTGCCGATCGCGATGTCCCGGTACGGCGAGCAGGAGCTGCGGAAGGCGGGGTTCTCCCCGCTGTATGTCCCGCACGGGATCGAGACGCAGAAGGTGTACCGGCCGCTCGCGGACCCGGCGCAGAACCGCCGCGAGCTCGGCTTGCCCGAGGACGCATTCCTGATCGGGATCAACGGGGCGAACAAGGACACGATCCGCAAGTCGTACCCGGCGCAGTTGCGGGCGTTCGCGGAGTTCCGTAAACGGCATGATGACGCGCTGCTGCTGATTCACGCGCTCCCCCGCTCCCCGGGTGCCCTGGACTTGCAGGCCATCGTGTCGGCGCTGGACCTGGATCAGCATGTGCGGTTCAGCGACTGGTACACGTATGTGACCGGGGCGATCAAGCCGGTGAATCTCGCTGCCTGGTACGGGGTCCTTGACCTGCTGTCGAACGCTTCGCATGGTGAAGGGTTCGGGTTGCCGATCGTTGAGGCTGCCGCGGGTGGCACGCCGGCGGTTGTCACTGATCATTCGGCGATGACGGAACTGTGCGGGGCCGGGTGGCTGGTGGACGGTGAGCCGTACTGGAACGGCCAGCTCGGTCACATCACCGGGCACAACGCCTGGTGGAAGGCCCCGTACGCCGGTGAGATCGCCGCGGCGTACGAGGAGGCCTACCAGGAGAAGGGCACTGAGGCGGCGGTGATGCGGCGGAAGCGGGCCCGGACGTTCGCTGAGTCGTACGACGCGGATCTTGTGCTCGCCAACCACCTGGTCCCGGTACTCAAAGAGCTCGAGGAGATGTAACGGCCCGTTCTTCCCGGTGATCAGGCTGGCGCCTGCAGGCCGAACCGAACCTTGTACTCCACTTCGCCGAACGTTTCCCGGAACGACGGGTTGAGCGTTGCGGGAAAGGCGGTCGGGTCGGCGTGCACGCCCTCGAACCGGCCGATATTCTGGCTGCGGGATGCGAGCGGCAGGGCGCACAGGTACTGCCGGCCTTTGGTGTGCGGGTCTTTGCCGCGGATGACCCGCAGGTCGAGGTGCCAGTCGAACCCGGCTTGCTGTCCTGTTTCCTGGTTTCCCGTGTAGTACGCCCGATCCCATGTCGGTTCGAGCGTGCCGAACCAGCGGTCCCGCCAGGTTCCCCAGATCCAGCACCGGAACCGGCGCTGGAGTACGACCGCGGCCGGGTCGGCGTCTGCAGTGGGGTTGTCCGGTGAGTGCGCGCAGGCGATGAGCACCTCCGGGTTGCCCCGGAACGTCTCATCGGCCCAGGTGAGGTAGCGGAGCACGTCGTCGGCGACCACAAGGTCTTCTTCGGCGAGGACGAGGTAGTCCACGTCCTCGTATTCTTTGAGGATTGCGGTGCCGGATTCGACGGGGTTGATGGACACGCCGAGGTGGACCGGGTTGACGTGGGCGGTGACGGGCATCCCGGCGTCTTGTGCTTCGTGGACGACCTGGAGCATGGCGGTGGTGCGGTCGGACGGGTCGAGGCAGATGGTGAACGCGGCCACGTCGTGCACGCCGTCGACGCGTGCCCAGGAGGCGAGGGTGCGGCGCAGGTACTGGGGGCGGCGCCAGCCTGTCATCATGATGGCGGTACGGGAGAGGTTCACTGGGGGTCCACTACCTCAATCTCGTCGTAGAGCGCGCGGGACATCCTGATGCGCTTGTCCTCGCCCACGTCCGCGATCACCTCGAACGGGCCAGCCCTGAGCGGGCTAACGCCGCGCTCGGCCCTCACCAAGGCCTCTAGCGGCGATCCAGGCCATGACGGGTCTATCTCGTCAACTGGCACCAGCAGTAGCTTGTAGCCGCCCATCAGATCCGCCGCATCTTCACGGCCAGCTCGGTGCCCTCCAGGCAGGGGAAGCCGGATACGTACTCGAACACGATCCCGTTGCGTGCGTAGGCGGGGCCGTACCGGTCGTTGAACTCGGTGCCTTTCACCCAGTACTCGAACGTCCGCTCAGTGCAGAACCGTTTGTGGGTCGGGTCGGTGTAGGCGTTCTGGGACTGCCAGTAGTTGGTGTGCAAGTTGAGGATGCCGCCGGGTTTCAGGATCCGGGCGCACTCGCACATGAACCCGATCGGGTCGTTGACGTGCTCGAAGATGTCGTAGCCGGCGATCTCGTCGGCCTCTTCGTCTTTGAACGGCTCCCACGGGGTTACGTCGAGGTCCCAGACGACGTTGACGCCGGTCATCTGCACGATGTCGACGTTCACATGCCACGGCAGGGGACGGGTGCCGCAGCCCAGGTTGAGCTTCCTCATGATTTGCGGCCCACCCTGATGACGGTGATGTGTGAATGGTCGGGGACGTACCCGAACGGGTCCACGACGATCGACCCTTCCGGGTAGCAGGCCTTGCTGAAGGCGGGGTGCCGGGTGGCGACTACGAACACGGCCGGGCGTTGCAGCGGTGAGGCTGATCGTGGTTCCACGTGGGGATCCCAGTGGGCTGGTTCCCTGTCCCGCAACTGGTGGGCGAGCAGCAGCGCCGGTGAGCCTGCGGTGAGGTCCGAGCCGGGTTTGTAGGCTTTCCCGAGGATTGTGATCGGCAGGCCGGATTGGTCGGCGTAGGAGCGGGCGAGGTCGGCGAGCCACCAGGTTTGCGCTTCCCGGGCCCTGGTGACTTCTCCCATCAGGTCGTAGGACAGGTCGAGGCGTTCCGCGAGCCAGGACATGGCGATGTTGTCGCGGGGGTGGCAGCCGCCGCCGTCTCCCATGCCGCCGCGCAGGTACTTCGGGGAGATGATCCGGTCGGTTGCCAGCGTCAGGGCGTCAATTACCGCGTCACAGTCCGCGCCGGTCTTATGCGCGATCTCCATCAGCGTGTTACCGAGGACGATTTTGGTGCTGATGAAACAGTTGTAAAAGACCTTGATCAGTTCGGCGGTTTCGATGCTGGTGACGAACAGGGGCCGGGTGTGCACGGCCCCGAACACGTCCCGTAGCGGTTCCGCGTCCTCGTCCCGGTCAACGCCGCAGGTGACGAACTCGGGGTTGCGGTAGTCGCTGATGGTGGTGCCCATCGCGATGAACGCCGGGGAGTAGATGAGCCGCACATGCGGGTTGAGGAGGGGGCGGATGAGCCGGTTCACGGTGCCGGGCAGGACCGTGGACACGACGACGAGAGTGACAGGTTTCGCCATGGCCGCTGCGGCGGCGCACACGTCCCGGCACGCCTGCACAAGGTAGGCGTACTCGAAGTCCCGCCGGTCCTCCGGTGCGGGTACTTCTCCCCCGTAGGCGGGCGCGTGAGGGGTTTGCACGGCGACGAACACAACATCGGAGGTGGCTGCCACGTCACGGGGTGAGCTGAGCAGTTTCAGCGACGAGGAGGCCAGCAGGCCGGTGATGTGTTCTTCCTGCATCGGGGGACACTTGCCGGTGAGGATTTCTGCTGGTACCGGGGACAGGTCGTAGCCGGTGACGGTGTGCCCGGCGGCGTCGAGGACCAGCGCGCACGGCAGCCCGAGACGGCCCAGGCCAATCCAGCCGACGTTCACATTTTCTCCAGCCGGGCGAAGCCGTCATCGGGTTCGGTGCCGTTGACGCAGCCGGTCAGCCGCCACGCCCCCGTCTTGATCAGGTACGGGACCGCCGTGCCGCCTTTGCCGCGCCAGCGGCCCTCACCGCGCCGCCGGTTCCTGTCACGCCAGGTGTCGTCGAACATCACTACCGTTCCTGAACGGGTCAGCGGATCAATAAGCCTGGCGATCACCAGATGGGACGCCATGCTCGCTTCCTCGGTCACGGTGTCACCGCGGGCCGCGTACCGTGCTTGCTGATCTTTGAACCAGGTTTCCCGGGCACACCAGGAGTAGGGCCAGTCGTGCCCGTCGATCCAGGCGAACCTGACCGGCGGCCCATCCCAGTTCGCGAGGTGATCCTCGGCGTAACCAAGAAGAACCTGCACGCCCCCGATGCTCCGGGCGCGTTCCGCAGCGTCCGGGTCAACGTCGATCGAGAAGAACGGGACGCCGCATTCACTGGCGAGAAACGCAAGGTATGCGGTGGATCCTTCGCCGCGTTCCGAGCCAACCTCGACGATGCATTCTTCCGGCGTGTAGCTGAGACTGGCGGCGTACGTGTAAGCGGAACCGCCCATTAATGGAGCTTTTCCCGGATCTTGTCCGCGTCGGCGTGGCGGGCTTCTTCCATCTGGAAGTATTCGTCTTTGGTGTAGATCCGGTCGCGGTAGGTTCCGTCGTTGTGACCGCCGGTCAGGTCGAACCGGTCGTGCATGATCGCGATCGTGTTCCGTTCCCCGGTCCGGCCGAGGTCGTTGCCGACGTCCTGGATCCACGAGTCGCAGTGGGCGTTGAGCGCGACGTGGCCCATGCAGTCGGTCCAGATGCGGGGCCAGATCGGGAAGATGTTGCACCCGTAGGCGGCGGCGTCGTTGTGGGTGGGCCAGATGACGGTGGACGGGTCGTAGCCGCCGATGATAGCGTCCCATCCCCGGCTGAGCATTTTCGCGTCGTCGTTCCACAGCATCAGCCACGTCGCGCCGGACATGGTGGCGAGGTGGTTCACGTAGTGGTGCAGGCCGTGGTAGCCGTACCGTTCCGGGGCGACCCACATGCGGATGTTGCCTTCGGGGAGCGGGGCGTGGATGGTGGCGTCGTCGTCGGGGTCGGCGGCGATGAGGATCTCAACTTGCCCGGGGTCGGTGGCGAGCTCGAACAGGCCGGTGATGGTTCCGTGGAGAGAGCCGGGCCGCCCCCGGGAGGGCAGCAGGACGGACACGAGCAACGTCAGGTTTCCTTTCTCGGCCGGAACCATGTGCTAGGGCAGTTCCGCTCGAACACCCACCGGGGCCACGTGTCGTCCACGTCAACAGGCTCGAGTGTGTGCCCGTCGCTGTGCCGGCCTTCCCGCAGCCACTCCCCCGACCGGAGCGCCGTCTCCGTCTCGGGGGTCATCTCCAGGTGACAGTGCGTGTCCAGTTTGTCGACGTGCGCGGGGGTGCCGCCCATCCACGACAGATGCGACCCGCCTTCCATGATCATCGGCAGGTCGTTCCGCATCCCCCGCAAACTGGCGAACGACCCCGCCGACCGTACCCGGGTGCGGATCGTCCCATGCCACGGCAGCGGATGCAGCCAGTCCACGGCGTACATGCACAGCCGCATCTGGAACACGGCCGGGAACGGCAGCTCTTTCGCGCTGACCGCGGCGAGCGCCCCGGGCCGGGGGATCTCGTCGAGGTCGCCGTGCAGCACAATGTCGCGGGGGTCGGCCTGGTCGAGGCCGGCGTGGCAGAACTCCCGCTGCGCGTACTCCCGCGACCACGGGTCCGGGTTGTCTCTCCGTGACGGGAGAGCGGTCGCCGGGACGTGCACGTAGGTGATCCGCTCCCCCCACGAGGCGAACCGTTCCCGGAACTCCCTGAACCACAGCGGCTTCGGATCACCGCGGTGGGTGATCTCAGCTTCGGTGATGATGTGATGCAGATCCGGAACCCCCTCCAGTTCCCGGAGCCTGCACTCAAGGACGTCCATCTCGGACTCGGAACCGCCGAGCATGAACGTGTCCCAAGTTTTCATCATCGCCTTCGGGGGTTGGGAGTGCCTGGTGAGGTGTCAGGGAGCCATCGGGAAGCCTACAGCCACACAGGCCTCACTGCCTGGCCGGCTCAGTCCACGTCTTCCCATCGCCGGTGCTCGTCTCCCACATGCTGCCGTCCGGTGCCGGGCCGGTCAGGGTGAGCGGGCCTCCCGGCCTCCACCAGCCGGGCGGCGCAACCGAAACATGGAAAGACGCCGCGGCCGGCTGGCAGGCCAGCCCCGCGAGCTCGTCGATAGTGCCGTGGAACACCGAGCAGTCACAGGACCCGACCCCGGGCACCGGGTACGCCGAAGTGAACTGCCACAGTTTGTGCGGCGACGCCGGCTCGGCGCTGGTGTAGTCGGCGAGCCACTGAACCGGCAGCACACCCTGCGCCGCCCCGAAGTTCAGCCCCGTGTAGGTCCACAGATGGGGGGCGATCTGCTGCCCATACAAGGCGATCATCTCGTTGTACCAGGCGGTCAGGAGACCATGACTGCCCTCCTCGAAGTCGGCGATGAACACCTCGCCGGGCTGGATCGCGCCGACAAGCTGGTGGAACGCGCGGGCTTGCGCGGCGCCGTCCTGCCCGGCGGCCAGGTACATGTAGATGCCGATGAACCGCGCTCCCCCGGCGTGCAGGGCGGCACGGCGGGAACCCCCATACCAGGCGGCGTCGTCGTGGGCGCTGCCGTACATCGCGCGAAAAACGATGGCCTTACTCCATGCGAGGTATGCGGCGTCGGCAATATCGGGCTGAAATTCCGAAATGTCCGCGAGGTATGTTCGCGGCCCGGAGGCTTCGGGGGTAGTCGCCGGAATCGCCGCGCTGGAACCGGGCCGGGTGCCAGCGCGGAACGTAGCCGGACGATCGGGGATTTCGTTCATTGCAACGCACCTCCGTTAGCCGCGCGTGGCCGGCTCCTTGCGGAGCCGTGCGCGGCGGGCGCCTTCCCGATCACGCTGCCGTTTGCACTCAAGGCAGCCCCGGTAGCCACCGGCCTGCTCATAGGTATTCTCGGGCGTGAACTCGTGACCACGCTTGCAGTGGGTTCTGGGTGGCGCCGGATGCCGCCGCCGTTCCGCGCGCGCCCGCTCGCAGGCGCGGCACTGTCGACCGCCTGCGACGGTGATGTAGGTGTTCGCCTCGTCGTACGGGTGACCCTGCGGGCAATGCGTCCTGGATGCTTTGGGGTGAGTGCCGTGATGCACCTGGTCGCGGTTGTTCTCGCTCTTGGTGCCCCACTTCAGGTTTGCTGCCCGATTGTCGAGGTGGTTGCCATTGAGGTGCCTAGCTTCCGTGCCATCGGGACGCAGGTCGTGGAAGGCTTCCAGGACGAGGTGGTGAACGCGATTGCCGGGCCGGTTCGTGAATCCCACGGCTAGATACCCGTCAGTCATCTTGAACTGGCTTAGCACCTTCCCGGGATGCAGCCTGTTCAGGCGATCTGTGTGGGTTATGCTGCGCACGCGCCCGAGGTCGGAGACCTCGTAAAGCCCCTCGTATCCGATGACGGGTAGCCAGCGCTCAGTAACATTGAGCATGTCGGACCTGCCTAATCAGGTTCGGCGTAGCCCCGGTAGGTGTTCCACCACCTGCTGGGGCGCTTTCGTACAGTCTATCGAACGTTCGGGGGTTGCATTAGAGTCGCCCTGACTTCCTCGGTGAGCGCCGTGTTCGCCTCGAGCCGTTCCAGGATCACGAGGATCTTCTCGTCCTGGGCGGCGAGGTGGCTGGCCTGCTCACCCTGCCCGTGCAGCAGCGCCTCAACGTCATCGAACTGCCGTTTGGCCATCCGGTCGGACACTTCGGCGAGCACAGCGGACCCGACGAGGATGATCGGCAGCAGGACAAGCTGAATGAACTGCGAACTGGCCCACTGCACGAACCCGGCCGCCCCGCCGTGCAAGCCGGCGGGCAGCCCGTAGAACGCCAGCACGCAGAAGGCGTAAGCGGCCCACATGGAACCCACGGCCCGCGTGATGATGACAGCAGCGCGGGTGTTGAACCGGGTGACACGGTTCCCGCCGGGACGCACGTCGGCGACCTTGACCGGGCCGTGAGCTTTACGGTGACCCAGATGCGGATGCGGGGTGTGCTTGTACAGGCTCAACCGGCACCTCCCGGCAAGGTCGGGCTGAGCAGCGAGCAGACACCGACGATGACGATCAGCAACCCGAACACTTCGGCGAGCGCCCGGCCGAAGCCCCGGTTCGGCCGCAGCGCCGCGACCGCGACCCCGATAGCGACCGCGATGATCACGGCCAGTGCGACGGCTGCGGGCCCGGACAGGAACGCGAACGGCAGGGCTGGCGCGAGCGCCCCGGTGAACGTCGCCGCGCCCATCATCGAGGCGCCCGCGAACCCGGAGTCATTGTCGTCGCTAAGCCACTGGCCGGCGGCCATGGACAGCGCCGAGGAGATCGCCCCGGACAAGGCGGCGGGGAAGATCAGGTGCGGGTGGGTGGCGAGCAGGTAGATGATGACGCCGAGCAGGCTCGCGGCCCCGTCGAAACCGCCCAGGATCGCCGGGCGGGCCAGATCACGTCTCACCCGGATCCTTTCCTGTGCCGGGCGCGGGGCTGCCCGTGTAGCCGCCGTCCCTGCGGAGACGTTTCTGCAGTTCCTCGTTGGCGACTTCCAGGGTGGTGATCTGTTCCCGCATGTCATGCAGTTCGGTTTTCAGCCGTTCGATTTCCAGCCGGAGTTCACTGATCGCCGACTCATACAGTTCCTTGGCACGCAGATAGGCGTCCGCGTCGACCTTGTTTTTGCTGGTGGCGGCGGCTTCCCTGTGCGCGTGGATCGAGAAGATGTACGACGCGACCGCGGCGGCGGCGGACGGGACGCCGACAACGAGAGTGGTAACAACGGGCCCGGTGATGCTCACTTCCGCGTCTCAGGCCAGGTGGAGATGAGCAGGACTGTCGCGGCGACCAGTATCCAGGCGGCTGCCAGGAGCCACAGCCAGTGGTTCGCGGCGTGGCGGATGATGGCGAGGCGGGCAAATTCGCCTGCCCATGCTGTTTTCAGGAGGGCGGCGGCAGCGAAATGCCACTGATCCCGGGTTGCCGGCGCGCCGGTGAACAGGAACAGGCCGGCGCCGATCCAGACACCGCCCCATGCGGACTCGCCGAGAACAACGACACCCGGGGCGGGGGGCAGCCTGCTAACTAGCAGGTAGGCGCCGAGCAGGATGTCGATGGCGCCGAGCAGGGCCAGGAACATTCCACGGTAGCCGATTTTGCGGTGTACCCGGGATATCAGCCGGCGCAGCGCCGGGAAGGGGAAGTTCATTCGCACAGCCAGAACACGCTGAACTGGCTTCGCGCGCTCGCGCTCGTAGACGTGCTCCACGTGGTGTTCGACCAGTTCTGTGTGAGCGCGACCGGCTGAACCGTCTCCCCCGCATTCAGGTAGTAGCAGCCGACCGCGGCGGCACCGGGAACGGGCAGGGAGGTGAGCGGGAAGAACACGGTCTGATACCAGTCCGGGGACGTGGACGGCGCGATCCCCCCGGAAGTGGGGACTTTGATGCCCGCCGACAGGTACCCGGTGGTGAGGGTGGGGAGGGCGGCGTAAACCTCGAAGATGACCAGATACCAGCCGGCGGCCGGCGCGGCGTAACTGTTGCTGTAAGACGACCAGCCGGCGTAACTGTCACCGGGTGAGCCGTGCAGCAGCCCGGCCACCGTGTCGATAGTGACCGTAGTCCACGAGCCGACCGTCAGCCCGGTCTGCGCGGTGGCCTGATACCCGGTGAAGTACGGCCTGTTGACCAGGAAATTCAGGTCGTTGCCGAGATGTTCGGTGAGCAGCGCGGGAATCGACGCGGCGGGCAGCCCGGCGGTCCAGTGGAACGCGGTCACCGGCGGGGTGAAAGAGTTCACGCCGCCGCTGGAATACGGGCACAGGTAGAGGATGCCGAGCCGGGAGTTCCACGTTGCCCCGCCGAGCGCGAGGTTACCGCCGGAGTTCTGGAACGCGGTCGCTTTCACCGTGTCACCGGCGTTCAGGTCGAGGACGCGGAGCCCGGTGACGGACATCGCGCTCGCCCCGGTCGCGGCGTAAGCGGGCCCCTGGATCGCGGTGGTCACCGTACCTGAGGTGACCGACAGTCCCGCATACCTCGCGCCGGTGGCGTTAGAAGCGAACGTGATCGTGGGGAACGTCAGGTACAGGCCGTTCAGCGGGGCCGTGTAGGTGGAGGTGGCGGTCCCGAACCTTGAGTACGTGTCGATCGACGGCGCGGCAGTGAACGGCACCGTTGCCGGACTGTTGTTGCTGATCGACGTGGTGAGAGCCTGGTTCACCTGCATCGACGGCGGGTTGTTCAGCAACGTGAGCGCCTGGTAAGGCCCGGACGGGCCGTTCATCAAAGCGGACGTGACCGGTCCCGTCCACGACACTTGCGGAGTGGGAACCTGGGTGACGGTGGTGCCGGACACGGCAACCCCGAACCACGCCCACAACTGGCGGGGCGTGAACCCGGCCGTGTCCGTCGACGACGCCGGCGGGGTTTCCGTGGACAGCGAAGCGTCAGCGTAGAACCCGCCCGGCTGCCACGTGTTCGTCTGCACCCCGGAAGCCAGCAGGTTGATGTAAAACGACTCCCCCGCATGCCCGGTGCCCTGCGCCTGGACGACACCCTGAGAGTGGAACACGGTCGCCCCGGTTCCCGCCTGAACGTACATGCCCGCGCCGGCCGCAGCGGGAGTCGCACCCGCAGCGGTCGCAGTAGCGAAATGGACACCGAGGTAGATGCCGCCGGTTGAGGTGGTCGCGCTGCCGGAAACTCCAGCGGAGCCGAGCGCGGCGGCAGCGAAATGGTAGTAGGCGTGAACGCCGGGGGCGTCGCAGCCGAGCCCGAACAAGGCGGAGTTGTCGAAGATGCCGAACGCGTCGGTGTTGGTGCCGGAGAAGACGCTCCACGTGCCGCTGCTGGAGACGCTGAGGGCCCGGCATTGAGTCATCGACTCGGACAGGATGACCCGGTGAGAGTGGTACAGGATGCCGTTCGCGCCGTAACCCGAGCCGTCGTAGCTATAGAGGGCCAGGTTGAGCTGCTGCGGTGAGAGCGGGCCCGGATACCAGGGGCTAGGCTGCGTCGGGATTCTGATCACCCCCGCAGCCTGTGATCAACGTCAGGCAGGTTCCCGGTCCTGCTCCTGCTACGCTGACATCCCGATGAAGACCACCATCGGGCCCGTTGCGGGCCTGGCATTCCTGGCGCTGTTCCTGGCTGGCTGCGGAAGCACGTCTCCGGGCCCGGTCACCTCATCCAGCGCAACAGCGACCATGCCGTCGGCGTCACCGGTGAAGACGGCCACCACACCGGTATCCACACCTCCGGCTGCACCTAAGACTCGCGAGACCACGCCGCCTGAAACCCGCAAAACAGCACCGCCGGCTACGGCCACGCAAGCAGGCTGCTATCCCACCGCGGGCAGCGGCAACTGCTACGAGCCGGGAGAGTTCTGCCCGGAGAAAGATCACGGCCTGTCCGGTGTCGCCGGAGACGGCAAGTCCATCACCTGCGAAGACAATAATGGGTGGCGCTGGGAAGGCTGACCGGCTACCAGCCAAGCACCCCAACTCCCGGCACGTTCTCGCTCCCGTCCACCGTCATGACCGCCGACTCCGGGGTGTACGGGCTCAACTGGTAGGTCACCGTCCACTTGCCCGCGCCGATCTGATGCTGGACCCGTTCGATGATCCCGGTTTCGGAGATCACGGCTCCGCCGATAGGCCTGCGGGTCACCTGTACGACGTCCCCGATGTCCAGGGCGAGGACGGTGGGGAACGCGATCTGCGGGCATGCATGAGCGTCCACGACAAGCTGCTGCAAGTGCAGGCCCGGCTGCCCGAACTTCGCCAGCGACCACGACGCCAGATCCGTCACGTCGTACGGGGAGACAACCTCGCTGGAGTAGGTGAGCGCCGACCGGCGGAAATACTCACCCGCCGAAGTGGTGTCCCGCTCGTCGGCGATGACAAGCTGGTTTGGTCCTTCCTGCTGGGTGACCGTGGTCTCGTTGTACAGGTACGTGTTGTCGTAATCAAACGTGGAGTCCTGCAGCGCGGGGATCTCCGGGGAGGCGGCGAGCAGGGTCGCGAGCCCGATGTACAGCAGGTTCGCTGGCGATGGTGCGCTGATCCCCGCTTCCCCGGCATGCAAGGTTGCTGAGGTGATGCCCTGCCCGGCAGGGGCGGTGACCACCCCGGACGTCACGTACACCCACGCGCCGGCGGGGATGCCGACGGTCGCGGCGGACGTCGACACATACCCGGATGGGGCGTACCAGTCGGCGCCGATCACCACGGTTCCCCACCCGGTCGGCGAGTACACCCACGCGCCTGCCACGTACCCGTTCCCGGCGGTCACCGTCACCATGTCGCCGCTCACCCACGCCCCGGACCCGCCCGCGGGGACCAGCAGTCCCGAGAAGGCGCCCCCGTATGCTTGCGCCTGGCTGAGGGACAAGGTGCCGTTGCTGGCTGTCCACGCGCCGAGAGAACCTTGCGGGAACGGGGACGTGTCGAGGACGACAGGACCGCCGATCGCGTTGTCACCGAACGCGGCGACAATCGGCTTGTTGTAATTCGCCCACCGTTCGGTGTACACGTATGACCCGTTGGCCTGCGTGTTCGACCGGCCGCCTTCTTCCTGAGCGACCGCGTTGATCCCGTCAGCGGCCGACGAACCGGACAGGGAATAGGCGGGGCCGATCTGGGTGATCTCCGGTTGCCCGGTCGCGATCTGCCACCAGTACACGCCCCGTTTCAGGCCCAGCCCGCCCCACGTCAGGATCTGCGCGAACCGTTCCGCTGCTGTCACTCCTGATGCGCCGAGCGCACCGGTCGTGTAGTGGGCGGCGATCCGCTCGGGTGTGAGCTGGTAGGAGTAGACGGCCAGATGCGCGGCGACATAGTTGAAACTCTGGTAGTTGGAGGCGTTCGCGCAGTCATAGGTGTACCGGGACGGGCCAAGCGCGACCGCCGCGAACTCAGACATCACCCCCAGCGTCACCTGCCCCTGCAGGGTGCCGTTGAAGTAAACGTCCGACAGGCCGTTCGACGTCGACAAGGTGAGAACCATGTGCTGCGGGGTGTTCCCGTTCGGGGTGAACGGGAAATTCAGCGTGGCCCCCGCCGGCCCGAGCACCGTGATCGTCCCCGACGCCCCATTCGCGTAAACGGTCGCTACCGCCCCGTTCCCCGACCCGGTAGGCGCCTTGAACGAGCTCGGCGCACCCCACATCGTCAGCAGCGTGCACGTCTGCGCCGTACCGCCGTACCCGAACCAGAACTCAGCCGTCAGCCCCGACCCGGTGCTATTAGTGGGCAGGTTCGCGTCGTAGTAGAACAGGCCCGCACCCCGGTCACCGGAGTCCTGCTGCGAATACCCCGTCGTGCCCATCCCAGTGTTCTGGTCGCCGAGCAGGTTGATCGCCAGGCCCGTGTTCACTGCGGCGATCAGCCCGTCCCCGTAAATGCCCGGCACCTGGTTGGGGGTGGCGTAGTCGACGGCGATCAGCCCGTTCGCGTCGATCGGCGTGTACACGGTCGTCGGGCCCTGCGAAGCGGTCGTGTACTGCTCGTTGCACGGCAGGTAGGCGTACGGCTGGTCAGCGAGAATGTCCCCTTGCACCGCGGAACGCATGTTCGCGACCGCGGCGACCGCCACCGCGTCCGTCGCGGTGATCTGCGAAAACCCCCACTGCGGCAGTTCCGGCCACGCCTGCGGGTACCGTTCGATGTACCCGAACCACACCGGGTACCGGCGCCCGTTCCACCACGCGGTCACCCGCACCGGGGTCAGCAGCCGCACAAGACCCGTCTGGACCATGGTCGGCCCGGCGACGATCGCCGCCTCAGCAATATAGAACGGGCCCGGCGGGTTCCCGTTGGCCTCGGCGATGACCTGCGCGTACATGGCCCCGGCGGGCGCGGAGACGGCCAGGTTCTCCACCAGGGTCCACGCCGACGCCGGAACACCCGTCACAGGCCCGCTGGTCGTGGAGATCAGCGTCTGGGCGGTGTCATACCAGGCGATGTTCACCTGCATGCCCGGCGCCCACCCGGACGGCGAGTAAAACCACGCCGACGCGGACAGTAGCCCGTTAGGGGTGTAGGTGAGCCGGATCTGCCCTGAAGCGCCGAATGCTCCCGACGTGAACCCGGCGTTCTCCGCGCCGCCGCCACCCGCCCCGCCGGCGATCACCGGTGACGTGGCAGGGAAATCCGTGCCGGATACGAGCGCGCCGTTCCCGCCGGGCGCCCCGCCGGTGACCCCGGTCGCGCCCTGGTCGCCGCTGGCCGCATTCCCCGCCGACCCGGTGCCTCCCGACCCGCCGCCGCCACCGCCGAACCCGGTGGCGACCACACCGCCCGCGCCGGCGCCGCCGCTGAAATGGGCCGTAGCCGAAGACCCCGCGCCGCCGGCGCCACCGGCGCCTTTCGCGCCGAGCAGCCCAACCCCGCCGCCGCTGCCACCATGACCGACCACGCTCGAGGTGTTGAACGTGGTGTCCCCGCCCGCGGTGCCCGCGCTCGGGCTGGAAGACGTCGTGTAAGTGACGCGGACCTGCCCGTTCGCGCCTGGGGCGCCGAACGACGTGACGCCGCCCCCGCCTCCGCCGCCCGGCGCTGAACCGCCTTGGGCGGGGGTGGACTGCACCCCGCCGTTCCCGCCGCCGCCGCCGTTCGCCAGCGCCACGCCACCCGCACCACCGGCGCTCAGGCTGGTGCTGACCCCGCCCGTGTTCCCCGACCCGGTAGGCGCCGCCGACCCGCCGCCGCCCCCGCCGACCGGGGTGTCGAGAATGTTGGAGTAATAGTAGGAAATCCACCCGGATCCGCCGCCGCCGCCATGCCATCCGGTTGTCGCCCCGGTCGCGCCCCCGCCCCCGCCCCCGCCGCCGCCCTGGCCGCCGGACGGGGTGCCGTTGCCGCCCTGGCCGCCGAACGAGCTGCCGGTCCCGTTAAGGTTCCCGTACCCGCCGCCGGAACCGTTCCCGCCGCCGTTACCCGGGACACGCCCGGACGCGTTCCCGCCCGCCCCGTTGGCCCGGCCACCGCCGCCACCACCACCGCCGCCACCGAAATAGTTCGCCCCCGCCGGGGCGCCCCCGCCCGCACCGGACCCGCCGATCGCGTACCCGCCGCCCGCACCGGACGCGGTACCCCCCGCCCCGCCGGCTCCCGCCCCGCCGCCGCCTTTCCCGCCACCCGCAGTAACAGTGCCGGAGTCCCCGCTGAACGAAGAATCAGCACCGGCCCCGCCGCCGTAGCCGTTGCTGTCAGGGTCACCACCGTTGCCGTAGTACAGCGTGTAAGCATTCCCGGCCGTGACCGTGCACGTGCCGCTCGCATACCCGCCGCCTCCGCCGCCTCCGCCGCCGTGGCCGTCGGAGAACGCGCCGCCGCCCTGCCCGCCACCCCCCGCGCCACCCGCGGCGATGGTGATCGCGGTGATCGTCTGCCCGGCCGCGTTCGCCGTCAGCGGGATCGTGATGTTCGCGGAGTTCTGGGTGCCGTCGCTGCCGTCAATGTTCGACCCGGCTGAACCGGTATAGGACCCGCTGCCGCTGGTCCCGGACACGTTGAAATCCCCGGCGCCGCCCGCGCCGCCGCTGTGATGAACAGAGTTCGATGACCCCGAACCGCCCGCCCCCGCACTGGCACCGGAAGCGTTCTTCCCCCCGTGCGCGGTCACCGTCGCCGCGTTCCCGGGGAACGTGGACGCTGCAGCGACCCCGCCGACGGTCACCGTGTACATCGACCCTGGCGTGACCGCAAGAGCCGCCTCAGCGGCGTACTCCCCGCCGCCCCCGCCGCCACCACCGGTAGTACCGGACACCCCGGCGCCGTTGCCGCCGCCGCCCCAGCACTCCACCTTGATCGCTGTCACACCGGCCGGCGCCGTCCACGACCCCGACGAAGTGAACAACTGGACGACCTGCTGGCCGCCCGCCCCGCCGCCCCCCGACCCGGGAGCGCCGACCGTGTACGGGTACGAAGTCCCGGCGACCACCGGAACCGTGTCCCGGGCGTACTCCCCGCCCCCGCCGCCGCCGCCAGCGGAGTTCGCGGTCCCGTCCGAGCCGCCCCCGCCGCCGCCGCCGCCCCAGCATTCGGCCTGCACCGACGTGATCCCCGCCGGCGCCGTCCACGACCCCGACGTCGCGAACACCGACGACGATGCCTGCTGGGACGCGATCCGCCCCGCCGTCGTCGTAATATCCACCAGCTCCGAAGCCGCACCCGGGTTCGTCACCGACGAGGCGGTCCCCGGATAACCGGGAACCATCAAGCCCGGCAGCGCGGCGCTCGGCACGAACGCGAACGGGGAAACCGTCCCCCCGCCCTGCGGTGTCACCTGCAAACTCGAAGTGGCACTCCCCGCCGACGCGAACGCGTACGCGGCCGACAACGCCAGCGACGCCCCGCCCACCGGCGTCCACGGCGGCACCGCAAGCTGAAACGACATGTTCCCGTTCAGCGCGTTCGAGTAAAACGGCGACCCGGGATAACCGGGCGTGAACGCCCCATCATGGTTGTCCAGGAACGCGGTGAGCTCGCCCGCCTCCTCCTGCGCCAATTCGTACTGCCGGCCCCGGGACACGCTGATCCGCCCCTGCCCCGCATCCCCCAGCACCCGCGCGGAAATATCAGTCCAGAAAATCGACTCGTTGTCCGCGAGATAGTCGACGGACTTGGTGATGTCACCGGGCTGCGCCCCGAACGCGGCCTCCGTGATCACCAGCGGGAAATTCTGCGACGGCTGCACCGGCGGCGCCGCGGACGAGGAAATCCCGGCGACGATCCCCGCCATCACATCCGGGACGCTGATCGTGTACCCGGCCGTCACCCCGCCAGCAGGAGTGACCGCCCGCCAGTACGGGAAGATCGCGATACCGCTGCCCTGCGACGCCCCCGTCGCCGCCGTGTCCAGCGCGGTGAACCCGGCCGGGCCGCCCGTCACCGACGGGTTCAAAGTCCCCGTCGTCGGGATGGCCAGCATCGAGAACACGACATCAGTGCCGGTGGCGTCCCCGACCAGCGACAAAGTGTCCACCGACAGCGGAGCCGTCGTGTCATTGGAAGAAAAGTCGAGGCCGACCTGCTGCGGCAGGCTGCTGATCTCCGCGAGCACCCACGCCGCTGACGCCGCATACCCGGTCGTGCACACGCTCACCCAGGTCACCGGTTCGGCGTTGACCGCGACCCAGATCGCGCACCGCGCGCTGTACCCGTTGGAAACGGTGATACCAAGCTGCTGCCACAGGTTCCCGGCACTGTCCGTCACGTTGACCGCGGGCACGTTCGGACCCGGGCTGGGCGGCTCGGTCAGGGACAAGTTCGTGTTGATCGTGTCCCAGCCAGCGAAACACACCAGCGCGTTACCCAGACTGGTGGTGATCAGCGACGTCCCCGCCCCGTACCCGGAGTTCACCGACCCGGTGACCTGCTGCACCACCAGCGGGTTCGTCCCGGCCGGGCTGGGAGTACCCGGCCGGGACCGGCCCGGTATCGCCGCACCCGGGACGAAAGAAAACGACAGCACGCCGCACCCCCCGGATTTCGTGAGGTGCGGTGAAAACAGGCCCGGCTAACCCCGGCGCGGGCCTAGCAGGGAATCTGGGTGATAGTCAGGTCGGCGATCGTGCCCGTGATCACCACCCACCAGGCCTTGGGAATCCGCAGCGAGATAAGACCCAATGCGTACGACTTGGTGGGCATGACCGTCGTCGCCGGGGTCGAGGTCGGCCCGATCGCCACCGTGAGATTCACGGACGTCTGAACGGCGATGTAAAGCATGACGTCCTGGGTGGTATCAAGCTGTTTCGCGACGTTAGTGCTGAAAGACGGCGAGGTCGCGGCGGCGACGCCGCTCGTGTCGCTGCCAGAGTCCAGGACCAGCGGATCACCGGCCTCCAGCGTCCGCAGAAACGTGTAACCATAGCTGTTCAGGATGGTTGTGGTGCCGCTCGCGAGAGTCTGCGCGGTGGCGGTAACGTAGTTCTGCAACGTGACATCGCATCCAGCGTCAACCGTGATTGATGCGGTCGCCCCGCCCGCCGCGGTCTCGGTGAAACCATCCAGGGAACATTGCGTGCTGTTGCTGGTGAAATAGCAGCCAACCGCGGCGTTGTTCAGCGCCCGGATGTTCCGCACCGACGTGGACGTGCACCCGGTCAGCTTGAACGATGAACCATCCAGGCCAGAAGACCCCGCCGCGGTGTCCTCGGCGCCGCAGCCGGCAACCGAAACACTGTCGCACCCGTTCAGCTCATACCCGATGGCGTTACCATCTGACGCGCAGCCAATCACCGGCGAATAAAGCAGGCTCTGCAGGTAGTAGCCGCGCTCATTCGGGTTCGTGTTGGCGTAGCAGCTAATCAGCGACGTGGAAGTGCCCTCGTTCAGCCAGAATCCGCGGCCGAGATTATTGACGGACTCGATACAGCTCAGTATCGAGACGATCGTGTTCTGCAGGTAAAGGCCATGAGAGCCGAACTGGTAGACGATCAGGTTGTCCAGGAGCAACTGCACGACCGGGTTGGCGCCCCCGTTCGCCGCCGCGGCGATACCGACACCGCTGCCCGTGTTGGGGCCATTAAGCCGCAGATCACGCACCGTGACGTTAGCGATCGTCGTCGCGGCGATCGTGATGCCGTTCGCCGCCGTGCCCGTCTGATACAGGATCGTCGCAGCCGGCCCGGCGCCGCGCAGGGTGACACCGGAAGTCATGGTCAGCGCGGCGGTGAGCTTATACGTCCCGGCAGGCAGGTAGACGACCCCGCCGGTCCCGGCAGCATTCAGGGCATTCTGGATCGCCGTGGTGGAGTCCGCCGCCCCCGCCGGATCCGCACCGAACCACGTTGCCGCGTTAAGCCAGGCGGGGCTTTGCAGCGCCGTCAGCGACGCGCGGGTAGCGACCTGGTTGACCGTGAACCCGCTCGCATGCGCGATAGGCGTGGTGCCGTCCGCGCCGCGTGTCACAGTCGCCGTCGACCCGGAGATGTTCGTGACGAGCATCTTCTCCGCGTCGTTCGCCTGATCGGTGATGTAACACCAGGTCGGCGGGGTCGCCGACGAGGACACCGCCGGCAAGGTGGAACTGCCCAGGGTCCACGACTCGACGGTGCCTGCCACCGGGGTAGTCGCGCCGCCGCTGGCGACAGTGGCGGCACCGTCGTTAGCGAAAACCTCAACAGCCACACACACCCCCGGGGAAGGTCACAGTGCGGCAGGTAACCCGCATACAAGAGGAGGACGGGAGATTCCCGCGGACAGGCCCAGATCAGACGGGACGCCAGATACCCGTGGCCTTCCCAGAATTACGCACCGAATACTTGCCGCTCGCGCTGGTCAGGGACGGTATGAGCGCGCTGGCGATCTCGTTACCGTTCAATTCCAGGTGAATGTGCAACGGCTGGGCACCGCCGCCGCCGCCGAACCCGGCATGGCTGACGTAACCACCATCGGAACCCATGATCCCGCCGCCAGCAAACCCAGGAATACCATGAGCGCGCATCAGTGGCGCCACCGCCGGGGTCAGTTCCTTCGGGACAACCGTCTCCCCGCCTTCCAGCAGAGCCGGATGCACATCTCCCCCGCCATAGCCAGGAATCCGGCCACCCGAGGAAAAGCCACCCGCCGCACCAATATGCGCGTAGTCGGTGTTGACGTAGTAGTTGGTTGTCTTTGACGTGGGGATCGCGTTGATCGCGCCGGCGGCGGCATTCGCCGCATCAACCATACGCCATAGCTGCGCGGCGCTGTTGCTGAACTCACCTGCGGCCGCATTCGCCTTTCCGCCGGCCTGGGTCGCCGCATTCCCGGTCTGAATCAGCGCATTCGCCGTCCGGATAGCCTGCTGTTCCAGCGTGTACGCCTGGCCCTTCGTGAGACCCTGCTGGACGCCTAGCTGATAGATCATAGAGCCAGCGGATTGCGCATCATAGCCGTTCCGCACCAGATCGCCCGTAAGAGTTTTAACAGCACTTGAGACAGCATCTGACTGCGGGACATTATTCTTCAGCGCCGTACTGAAGCTCTGAGTGTCTTTCGTGACGGTGGCAAGCGCACCGGAACCCGTGATAATAGCCTGAGACACATCACCACGCAGCGTCTGGCTGAACTGCTGCGCCTGCTGATTCACATTAGACAAAGCAGTGGTCGCCTGAGCAAGCATGCCGTTGTACTGATTCTGCGAGACACTGTTTTGCTGCACCCAGCCGCTCAGCGCCTGATAGTTCTGCGCCAGCGACTTCGAGGAATTGTAAGCTGGGCCGCCTTGCTGCTGCGCGAGCATCATCGTTTCCGCAAGCGCCGACTGGCTGTTCTTGACGTACGGCAGGAACGCCCCAGCCGTAGTAGCGGTCGCCTCCGTGAGCTGTTTCCCGCTTGCCGCCCCCGACGCCGCCGCAGTCCGCCACCAGTCCAGGTTCGTGTTCGCCTGCGTAATGGAGGCATCAAAGCTCTGCCACACCTGCGCTGATGTACCACTAAATGACGTCAGAGCCTGACTTATCTCCTTAACGCCTATTGCAGTCTTACCACTGAAAGCCGTAATTTTATTGCCGACAACACCAGCAGTGTCACCCATCTGCTGAAGATCATTATTAAAGGCGGCCCAGGCCGAGGTACCGCCGGTCGCGTTGGCGGTGAACTGATCCCACGCCTGATTGAGCTGACCGACCTTAGTGTTCTGCAAGCCGAGTTGCACGTTCACGGCGTTGATATTGTTACCAAGAGCGGTGGCATTACCGCTCATAACCCTATAGCCGTCGATAAAGTTCTGGATCTGCTGAAGGGCGACGGCGCTGATCTGCCCGTTCTTCTGGAACATGGTGCCGACCTTGACGCCAGCCATGTCGGCAGCCTCAAACGCCGCGGGAAGACTGATCTTGAACTGACTTGAGATTTTCTCCCCAGCATCAATCAAGCCAACAGACTGCTTTATCATGGTGCTGGACGTACCTGAATATGCGTTATACGCCTCAATGGCCGTGCCGACCGAGGCGCCGAGCCCCTTAAACGACGAACCGGAAGCCGTCACCAGCGTCGCGGTATGGTCAGCGGCCACACCAGTCTGCTGCATCTTGCCCTGAAGCTGGGTAAGGTCTCCCCCGATCTTCGTGAACGCATCAGTCATATCAGATGAATTGACGGCATTCTGGAGACCATCAGCGAACTGCTGCGCGGCAGTCCGGGTAGTTGCCAGCTTGATGGTGAGCAGCGCCAGCCCCGCCACAGCCCCCATGATTACCCAGCCCCACGGACCGGACAGCGCCTCGGCGGCAGTAGCGATACCACCACCCATGGTTTCCATGGCAGTGGCAGCAGCCGTACCCGCACTGCCGAGTGCGCCAATCTTCCCGACGAAACCCCCGATGCCCATGACCAGGTTGGCAAATTTTCCGAGCATCGAACCCAGCACATTCGACAGCAGCCCACCCCACCGCCACGCCTCCTCGATGCCCATCGCGACGCTGACAAGATTGCCGCCGAAGTTGTACCACGCCGGGTTGGTCAGGACCGCCAGCAGCTTCGTGAACCCGGCGACCGCCCCCAGCAGCACCTCCGCCAGCCCCGGCATCTCCGACGCGAGATTCACGATGAAATGACCGAGATTACCGAACGCCTGCCCGAACGCAGTCAGATCTGAGACGCCTTTAGAAGCAATGCCGTCAAGCTGGCCAGCAAAACTGCTCAGCTTCGGGTTAAGCTCCACGGTCAGTTCCGCCGCGAACCGGTCCAGGACACCGATCACCTGGCTGCCCATGGTGACGAAACCCTGGGACTGCTCTCCGACAATCCTGAGCCCAGCCCCGAGCAGTTCCCAGATCTGCGGGTCAGCGGCATCCTGGGCGGCCTGAAGGTTCCCTTTCAGGCCGAGCGCCTCACCACCGGTCGTGTTAAACGCATCCCCAAGCGCTTCAGTGGTGGTGTAACTGGCCTCAAGCCGGTTCCCGGTCTCCTGCACCCCCTGCATAGCGACCAGGGAGGCGGCGCCGAACGCGACCAGGGCCGGCACCGCGACCGCCAGCACCTCCATCGAGCCCATGACGATCCAGTGCAGGGCATTCAGCGACAGGCCCCACACGACATTCGTGTTCTTCCAGGTCTCCTCAACCCGGGCAAACCCGTTGACGATCCCGGCAGCAGCGGCACCGAGCAAGCCGAAACCGGCGGCTGTCCGCTCAGCATCACCCCCGGCCTCCTCCAGGCCGATACCAACCTCCCGGGCGGCATCACCAGCCATGGCGAGGGGAATGGTAGCCTCACCGACGGTTTCACCTATACGCCCAAGCGAGGCAGCGGTCCCATCGGCCGCATCCCCCGCCTCATGGGCCGCAGCCGCCTCCGCGGACAATGCAGCAGCATCCCGGGCCGCCGCAGCCGCCGCAGCATCCTCCGCCTCCGATAGCCCGCGGAACTTCGCATCCGCGTCGTCGGCGGCAGCCCCGGCCGCCTCAGTAGCAGCCGCCTCAGCGGCCATCCCCGCAGTGTCCGGGGCACCAGCGCCCGCCCCAGCCGCAGCAGCAGCCGGAACCCCAGACGTCTCCAGGTTGATGTGGATCGTCTTCTCGGTGGGCAGGTCATCAATAGCCGCGTGCAGCGCCTCGACAGACACGAGGGCCGCGTCGACGGACTCGCGGAACTGGTCCGTCGCGGCGATCATTTCCTCAATGCCGGCCAGGTAGCCAGACACGTCGGCGTCGAAGCGCTGCGTGACCTCAGGAAGTTCCATTTTCCTCCTGACAATCAGCTATACTTAGTGATGGCCAGAAGAGGATGCCCCCCAGGATGCAAATGCGGACGTCACACGCACGTCCTGCGAACTTCATACGAGAAGACGTGCGCCGAGTGCGGGCAGACGTTTACCGCCAAAAGGAGCGACGCGCGATTCTGCACAGGCGACTGTCATCGCCGGTTCTATAACCGGGAAAATCAAGATCGGCAGCGCGAGGTGCATGCTCGCTGGGCGCGGGAGAATCGCGCCAGCCGCCGTGAGATTGAACGCCGCTATGAAGCGAAACACGGTGATCGCGTCCGAGCCGAGAAGCGGGAACGCTACGCGAAGGTCAGTGCCGATCCAGAAGGGGCGGCGGCTCGGCGGGCCGAGAAGCGCCAGTACTACCGAGACAACCGCGAGCGCATCCTAGCGCGCGCCAAGGAACGGCGCTCTCAGGATCTCGGCAACAAGTACCTACACCAGCACGGGATCAACTGGGAGAGCCTGTTTCGGGCATTCTGGGAAGCTCAGGGCGGCAAGTGCTACCTGTGTGGCGACGACCTGAAGCGAGACGTACCCAAGGCGATCCACCTGGACCACGACCATGCATGCTGTCCGCTGGCCAAATCATGCGAGAGATGCCGTCGCGGGCTGGCCTGCAAAGAATGCAACCGCCTCATCGGCATAGCCCTAGATGACCCGGGCCGGCTGCGCCGCATCGCCGACAACCTCGCGCGAGCCAAGGATGAGGTGCGCGAGCGCATGAAGCAGCCCCGGAAACCCCGGGCCGAAAACTCCTGGGAACTAACCTGCCAGTTCTGCGGCACTACATTCCGGGGTTGCCGCTCCGACATAAAGTGCTGCTCCAGTTCTTGCTACGACAAACTGAGCAGGCAAGCTCGCGTCCAGGCGCTCGAAAACGGCGAGGGCACGACGCCGTGTAAGCAGTGCGGAACCATGTTTGTCCCGCGAACAGTCCAGAACGTGTACTGCTCTAAGAACTGCTCCAACCGCGCCTACGCGGAGCGCCGCCATTAGAACCCCACGATCGAGACAAACATGTCTATCGCCGCCCGCGTCAGCGACCCGTCCGCGACGGTCTCCTTCGTGGCAGTACGCATGTACGGGCGTTCCGGGATATCGACCCGCTTCTTCCACCAGGAGCCACCGGAGTTCGTCCAGTGCATGAGGTGACGGGTCCGCGCGAAGTGAACCTCCCCCCACTCCTGCGTCACCGCATAGATCGTGTGCGGCGCCACGAAAGCCGTCCCCACCGCCCCATCCGACGCGCCGCCCCACGCCGTCACCGACGCGGCCAGCCGCCCCGTACGGGACGCCACAGGCCCCTCAAACGCCGGCGACGGAGTACCGAACTGGCCCGGAGCCGAGTGATACCGCTGCAACGTCACCCGCGTCAGATGCGTCTTATACTCATCCGCCATCGCCTTAGCGCACGGCCCCGGCGTCGCCATCACCCGATCCCGGAACCCGGCAAGAAAACCCGGCAGTTCATCAGGGGTCACCGCTCACCCCCGGCCCTGCATCCGCTGCTCCTGCCGGTGCCGCAGCGACGCCGCCTCGTTATGCGCCCGGCGGATCACCGGGAACCACTGATACGCCTCCAAAGGCATCTCCGCGATCTCCGCCGGCGTATACCCGTACGTGTCCGCGAACCACTCATCCAGCAGCGCATCCGCCGGCATCCCCTCCGGCGGGGCCCCGGTCTTCCCATGGCTGTAGAGGTAGGCGGTCAGGCGGGAGACGGCCTCGTCGAATTTGGGCGGCGGCTCGGGTTCACCTTCTCCATCAGCGGCGCGATCGCCTCATCGACCGCGGCCATGTCATCCAGGTCGGACAGGACTGACTCCACCGTGTCCGGGCCCGCGACGTTCTGCGACGGGACCGGAATGCCCTGCTCCGCATACGACCAGCCGGTGATGATCCGGTGCAGCAGGGCCGCCCGGCGGGCCATCTGATGATCCCCGGGGAGACGGGCAACGTTATTGCCCTGCCCATCGCTGTGCACCTCGACGTCGACGGCGCCCTGCACCGCACGCTGATCCTCGACCGTCATCCGGGAACGGACCTGGACCCATCCACCGGACGGCAGTTCGATACGCCACGTGTCGCCGGTCAATTCATTGCCCAACGAGGGGCCTCCAATTCAATAGAAGCGTGCAGAACTTGTTAATACGTGGGTTGCGCATTAACAAGCTGAACCCGGACCGGGCCGAGACCGCCGGTGCCACCCGTGTTGACTGTGTTGGCGATACATTCGGCCGTATCGTCGAAATCGACCAGCACGGCACTCCTGCCGATCTTGCTCTTCGTGAACTGCACATTGTTCGCGTCGATCGTCATCGACAAGCTCGTACCGCCCGTGTTTCCGCTGTTCAGGTTGATGTGAACCCACAGAGGACCCTGATACAGCATGTAGCTCAGCGGAGTCTCATCCGCCGGTGCCGTGAACTTCATCGACAGCGTTGCGCTGAGCGGGCCACGCGCGATAACGAACGGCGAAATCGTCCCCTGCGACGTCCAGTACACCTGCAACTGGCGCTTCAGGTTGACAGCCCATTCACCGTTCGTAGTGATCAGGTTCGAGGGGGTGGTTCCCCCGACGTAAAGCTGCGACTTCCAGTTCGCCTGTGGGATGACGCTGGAAATCGTGTTCGTCGGGGTCGCCGGCGCCGGGATCGACACCCACGAGTTCCCCGTCACCTTGAAATCCAGGAGCTGCTCGACGTTGCCGCTGATGTCGACGGCGGACACGCATGCGCTGGGATAGGCACGTGCATAGGAGGTGTTCGTGCCCGGCGTGCCGCCGTAGTTCAGGCCCGTGTTGTCCGTGAGGGTCAGTGTGGGCGGCTGCGCACCAGGCACTCCCCCGTAGCCCAACTGGGAGTTGAGCAGCGCGAACGTGTGCGTGAACGGGGCCACGACCGTGAACACAGTCCCCGACGCGCCATGCGCGAACCGGAGCGGGTTACTGCCGAAACCAAGACCAGTGGAAGCTGTCGCATCCAGCGTCACCACCTCAGCGATCGACCCAGAGTCGATCTGCACGGTCTGCCCGACAGTGAACGCAGTCCCGTTCCCCACCGTGATCGCGGTCGCTCCCACCGCCGGGGAACCAGAAAACGACGTCGACGTACCCGCCGACACAGTGCCAGTCGTCGACAAGTCCCCGAAAATGTTGTCAAGGAAAAACCCGTGCGTGTCAAGGAACGCGGGACCGCCGAAAGAAAACGTGGCATCAGCAGGGCCGATGATGTCCTCGTACAACATGGCCATGCTGCCGCGGATCGCCTCATCCGGGAGGAACTTCGGGGTGTCCTCCGGTGAGTACGACTTCGGATCCATGGGAATCGTGTTCGTCGGCGCGACAACTTTGCCGACAGTGAGCTCGCGGGCGACCCCGAGCCAGGACCTAGTGGATGGCGCAACGGAAGGGCCACCGAGTGCCATGGTTAGCTCTCCTCATCTGCCGGGCGGTCGCCGGCCTCTTCGGGTGTGACAGGCGCGACCGGTTCAGGCTCGGCCGCAGGAACAGGAGCAGGCGGCCACGGCGGGGCCGCCGGAGCCCCAGGCACGCCCTCGGCTGCGGCAAGCCAGCGGCCGTCACCAGGAGGCAGCGGGAGGCTGCCAGGCTGCCCGGAGGCGACCTCGATGTCGTAGGTGCCGCCGGGGGCGGCCTCCAGCGACCGGCCCGTGAAGGCGTCCCGGTAGTCGAGATACATCCGGCTGTCACTGCCGGTGTAGGTGCAGAGCATGCGCGCCTCCGGGCATGAAAAACCCCGCACCGGGCGGGGCGGTCTGAGACATTCGGTACGGTCAGCGCATGACAGGCGAGGATGTCTACCTGCTGGCGATCATCGGGCGCGAGTTGTACAGGGCCACGCTGATCGGCAATGCACCGCCGGTCATCAAGGAACTTGGGGAACGCATGCGGAACCCGCAACCGGGTGACCTCGTGCTAGAGGTTTCGCGATGGGGCGGCATGAGGCCGGATCGCTTTGACCCGGACAGCATTGGGCGCCTTGTCCGTATTGAGGGTGACCGGCAGGTTGTTGAGCCGCTCCATGCACCCGGCACGGACCAGGGATGGCAAAACGCGAGGTTCGTGGCGCTCCCCGATCGCGACCGCTGGCTTGAATAATGGCCGCTAGGCGAAGATCAGCTCGAACATCTTGCAGGTCAGAAGACAGTCGTACCGGTTGTACGCCTGGTTCTCGACAGCGTTGATGACCACTTCCCACGTCATTTGCTCGCCGACGTCGACGAATGTGGACACCACACCCGAGTACGGGTCCTGCTGCTGCGCCGGGTTCGGGGACGTCCGCAGCGCCTGCATGACCGCTTCGATGATCCCCGGGAACAAGGTGTCCGCTTCAGTGTCGTCGTTCTGCCCGAAGTAGACGAGGAAAATCTCCAGGCTGTGCTCGAGCGGTTTCAGCCCCGACGGAGTACCCGGCCCGGTGTTACGGGGGATCGTGCCGCCCAGCGCCGGGTTACGGGACTCAACACCGCGGGTGGGCCAGATGTAGGCGGTCGGCGCCTCAGCCTGAACGTTCGGGTCCGGAGGGGTGATGACGGCGGACAGGTTCGGGGTGGCGTCACCGGGCAGCGGCAAGTCATCAAGCAAGGACTGGATGAACAATTGAGCCGTGTTCAAAGACACTGTGTTACCTGGCTGTCTGCGGCGACTGTGCCGCCGCCGGCGGCACAGCGGTCTTGCTGCCCCCGCCGCCGCCACCCATGGCCCCGCAGCACCCAGGCGCCGAATGCCGGGCCTTAATGTGCGCGGCGCGGCGTGCCGCATAGTGGTTCCGGCGGCCAGCGTTATGCATCGCCCTGCGGGAAGCCATCGCGGCGCCTCCTAGATCGTCCTGCGCAACGGATGCAGCAGCATCTCAGCGTCCCCGATGAGGTCCGCGGCGCTTTTCTCCCCGCTCGCCCCCGTCCCGGGAATGTTGTGGACCGTCGTCGACGTGGAACCACGGGTAAGAGCCTGCGCCGAGGCGAACAGGATCGTCGCCCAGATCACCGACTGCGGCAGCGACGTCACCATCACCCCCGCGGCATGCCCGAACGTGAGCGCCGACGAAAGCGTCAGCGTCCCCGGCCCCGACGTCGCCGACGCCGCAGTGACCTGCACGCCTTCCTGCTGGCCGCTGTCATAGATCGTCCCCGCCGCACCCGTAACCCCGAACTCCCCGGTGATCGCCCACCCGGTGCAGTCATCAACCGGAATAGTCATAGCACCAGCAGCGACATTCCCGGTCAGGGAACAGTGCGGCCATCCATTGACGTACGAGACACGCAAAAGGACACCATTGCGGCCATTCGCCCAGTTCACGTACCCCGGTGAGATAACGATCGACTGGCCGCCATCCCCCGAGTCCGAAGGGGCAATCGACCCGTACACGCCGATCACCGGATGCTCGATGTCGTAGTACCCGGCTGGCAGGGTCGTCCACTGGCGCGGGAACATGTTATTCGGCGCGACCTGGATCTGGGTGATCGACAGGATCGGCCAGCGGGACAAGATCACCCGGCCGTTCTGTGAGCCGGTCTGGATCGTCACCCGGAAGTCAGGGCCGCTGATCTGCTCCGTGTCGAGAGTCGCCCGGAGGACCTGATTCGTGTACAAATCGCATTGCGCGGTCGCCCGCATCAGCATGTTGAGCTGCTCGGCCACATTCTGCGCCGGGGTCGTCCCCTTATACGGCGGGATCGTGGACCAGGAGATACCCGTGGGGGCGGCTATGAGCTCGTTTGGCGTGCAATAGGGCGTTTGCCCGGCCGGATACAGCAGGGACACGGGGAGATCGCCCCCTGTCTATGCTCGTAGTGCGGGAGGCCGGTAGCCCAATTGGCAGGGCACCGTGTGGCCAAGCTGAAACGTGCACGAGTAGGCGCGGCTGGTATCGGGACATTTGCGGGATCGAAGCCCGCCCGGCCTCCCGCAGTGAACGAGCTAGGCTGCCACCCTCTTCGCCGCCTCGAGCCGGGCGATCATCTCCGGTCGCGTCCCAGAGTCAGACAGGCCTCGCTCCCGGCACATCTTCCGCAGCTTCTGCGGATGCAGGTCCGCCAGCTCCCGCTTAGGCGCATCCGGGATACGCACCTCAGCCGCCGGCTCGCGTACCTCAGCCACCGGAAGCACCCCAGTCGCCGCCCGCTCATGCATCGGCGCCCCGCACTTCCCGCAAAAATCCTGCCCAGACGGCTGCGCATGCCCCTTCGGGCACTCCAGCACCCCCGGAATGTGCAGCGACGCACCAGAAATCGCCCGGGTAAGAGACTCAGGAAGCTGGCTCACGTCCACACCGGCGAGCTTCGCCAGCAGAACAGGCATGATCGCGTCCCGGTCCTGGGCACCACGCTTCTCCCAGTCCTCGCGGACGTTCTTCTCGTCATGGGTCTCGGGGATCTCAGAGATAGTCGTGGACCACAGCGGGTCGCCGCGAAGATGATCCTCGCAGCCGCCACCGCAGGTCAAGGCCCAGAGCTTGGCCGGTGCCCCACGCTCAACGGGTCGGCGATGCGGCTGGCCGCAGCCTCCGTGAGCCTGGGAAATAGACACGAAGGCCAGGTCTGACCTGGCGTAAATCGTCAAGAGATTCTCCTTCTGTGCTTGATGATGAGTAGATGGGTAACTGGCGCACGGTGAACATCACCGGCACGATGACGGAAGACCACGCCCGCGCCCTGCGGGACCTGCTCGACCGCGGCGACGCATTCGACTGGCCGGGCTGGAGCGAGCCCTACTCCTGCCTCAGCTTCAGCACGGAACGCCCGTCACTCTTCGGGCTTGGTGCATGGCCCGCCCCGCAGATGAACCGCTGCGGGAACCTCGCCGAACGGGACTACACCGTCAAGGACGTCGCTGACGCGCTTGGCGTCCTCGTGCACATCGCCCCGTCGATGCTGCTCAAGGTGCACTGCGGCGGCGACTGGGAAGCCGAGGAATGCGTGAACACCATCTCAGTTGGCGAAGGCCTCGTCATCACCGGCAAGCCCGAGGTGGCGACCGTCACCGGGCCATCCGAGGAGCAGATGCTCGGAAACCTGGTGGCCAACCTCACGCGACCACGGTCATAGCGATCACCGCGCAGTCTGACGGCATGTCCGCCTTCGGCGGCTCTGGCATCTCCGCCTCGGGAATCGTGTCCCGGCCACAGCGCGGGCAGACCACCGACCAGCGCTGAGCCAAGAACCGGCATGGCTCGCACCAGCGGCCGTCCCGCGTCCCCGCGAACTGGCGGAACGCCGCCGATCCGACCAGGCCCGCATCCCCGCCGACCTGCCGCTGAATATGCGGGGCGTGCTCGTCAGTGACGGTGACGCTGCCGCCTTCACGGCCCCGGTACTGGGTGCCGTCCTGCATGGTGAAACCAGCGCAGCCGGGCGGGAGAGTTACGGTGCGGCTCACGTCACGCCCCCGTCGAGATGAACACGCCCGCCGAAACCGTGCCGCCCGAGGTGATCCCCCACAGCTTCGTCGCCGTCGACGACGAGAACTGCCCCAAAGGCACCACCCCCGACGCCGGGACCGGGGCACCACTCGCCGTGGTAGCCGCAGTCCCGGCGCCTACATACAGGGCCGCCGTACCACCGTTAGTGATCACGATCGACGCCGGCCCCGGCGGGACAGTCGCAAGCAGCACCGGGGCCGTCCCGGCGACACTCACCCCGAGCGGCTCGATCATCAGGTCGTCCCAACCTGGGATGTCCTCACCACTGCCGGCGCGGACGTGATCTGCGAAAACGTGCTCGCCGTCCCATGGGAATACGTCAGCGGCCCGTTCGTGAACACCGAACCCGCGTTGGTACCGTTCACCTGGGCGATCTCCTGCCGTGGCGTCCCAGACTCAACCACCAGCCACATACCGGCAGTGAACTGGCTAGTCGAAGCCGTCCCCCCCGCAGTGGTCAGCGTCGTCCCGCCCAGCGTCGTCGCCGCAGTGATCACCGTCCCCGCCGGGGAAGCCGTCTGATACCCGGAGATCGCCCAGATCGTCCCCCCGTTATAGGCAAGGTTCATCTTGTCGCCTGCTGCCAGCGCGAACCCCACCGACGTCGACACCCCGGACCCGCCCAGATACACCGGCGACGGCCCGCTGTTATACAGAAAGGCGTGCGGTGTCCCAGCCGTAGGAGGGACGAAAATGACGGTGGGGATCGTCGCACTGACAGGCGTGATCGCCATCGGTTCAGACCACCGAAGCGACGGAAGCGAGCCCCGCGATCACATTGCTCGTGCTCGTCGACGTGCACGCCGACAGGGCCACAGCAGTGCCCTGCACGGTGAGCTGCGAACCGGGGCCGACCGGCACACCCGAGTACTGGGTGACTGCGGTGCCGCCGACGTAGATGGTGTTCACCGTGCCCTGGTTGATGACGGTCACGTCCCGGGGGGAAGTCAGGGCCGTGCCACCAGGGCTGAGGCTGAAGATGGACGTCGGAGACGTCGTGACGGATGTTGGGCCCTGGAATGCAAGAGAGCCAGCATCGTAAATGGGCACGGCCGGTCCTTCCGGGTTGCATGCGAAACCCCCCGGCGGCGGGATGCCTCCAGGGGGTTTCGCGAACGGTTCTTACTGAGCGAGTGCAGTGAGCTTCTCGTCCAGCCGGCTCCAGTCCTGAGCCTTGATCTCCTCTTCGGAGAGCCTGAGCGTGGCGAACCCGAGGGCCCGCAACTCTGCATCCCGCTCCTCGTCGCTGGAACGGCGCTGCACGTGGAACCACGCGCCGTCGCATTCGATGACGAGGTGCAGCGATGGAATGAGAATGTCGGCTATGTAGCGGCCGATTTGCTTGTGTACGACATAGGGCAGTTCACGGTCGTTTAGGGCCAGCATGACTGCCGACTCGATGGACGTGAGCTTGTGACCGCCCTTGAAGGCGCGGCGCATGTGGCGGAGCTTTGCTTCCTGCTCCTCTGGCGTCAGCGCCGCCCACTGTGCCTTGGCCGCCTCACTGAGGCGCTCCCGGCGCTCGGGGTTGTCGATGGCCGCCTGATACCTCTGCCGGTACTCTGGATCCGCCCAGAGCCGTTTCATTCGCTCGCTGTTGATGGCACGGGAGTCGGGGCGGTCCCACCAGGCGCGAGCAGCCGCCAGAAGCTGCTCGCGCCGCCTGGGGTCGTTCTTGAACCGTTCACGCATCTGCTGCGCGAACTCCTCGCGGCGTTCAGGCGTCCAGTATTCGCGATGCCGCTCTCTCATCTTTGCGCGAGCATCGGGATCTTCCCAGCGAGCTTCTGACGCCCGGCTGTGCATCTCACTGATCACTCGAGTGCGCAGTCCGGCACTCTGCTCGTATGCCTGCTGAAACGCAGCAGCGTAGGCGGGGTCACTGGCGAGCCACTGACGGTGGATTGTCTTGGTGATCCCGGCGTCGCGCACAGCAGCCTGAAGGGGTATCCCCTGACTGATGATCGCAAGGAACGGCCCTTGCCGGTGCGTTTCATTCAGTGCGCCGCTTTCCGCTGTGCGGCGCCGACGCTGCGCTGCATTGAACTGGTCCCGGGCGGCCGGCTTGCTCCAGGTGACTGCGGCAACTTCTCTGAGCGTCCGTGAAATGCTGGTGCGACGCAGTTCTGTCGTACGTTCGTACAGGTCACGGAAACGTTCGGCATAACTCTCGTCGCTGGCAATCCACTGATAGTGGCTAGTCGGGGCACCCATGCCGGTTTCACGTGCTGCGGCCATGATGCTGAGTCCGTGGCTGATCGCTTCAAGAAAGCATTCCTGGCGGTGCAGGCGATCTGCTGGCCGCCTGCCTCCTTGCCGGGTGCCGGGTGCCGGGCCGTGCGGCCTGGCGTTCTGATCGGCGATCTCTCTCGTCTTGCCTCGCAGTTCAGCGAAGCGCGAGGCATAGTCGGCGTCTCGCTTGAGCCAGTTGTAGTGCTGCGGTCCGGGGATGCCGCTCCGCTGGGCCGCAAGGCTGGCGATGCCGGTTTCGGCGAACGCCGCTAGGAACGCCTGCTGGCGCTCCTGGCGGCGTCCAAGGTCGGGCCGTCTTCCCATCGTTTCCCCTTTTCACGGGCAGGGTGCCCGCTCATGGAGAAACTATAACACTAACTCGATGTTCGGTGTTACGAATAAGGCGGGGAGTCACTGTTCTGGAGCCCAGATAGCTGCGCTGAGTACCAAGGGGCATGGCTCACTAGCGCTTCGTAACTAAAGATGCTATACCTGAACGTTGCGTCGATAACGGGCCACGCGCATTCTGTTACCTCTCACCGTTACGGTGAGCGAGCGGGTCATTTCTGCCCGCTTCTGCATCTTTGCCATCGATGCAGATCGGCCTGTCTCACGATCTGCGGCCGACCGCACGCAATGCCTCGCGCGGTCGTCCATAACACAGATCCGGCACGTACAGTCTCTACACTGCGGCAGGCATCGCCGCAGCTCGGGATTCCCCACGTAGTGGAGGGGTTCCCCGAACAGTGCCGTTTTCCACGACCGGTCACCCGGCCGCGCCACCTTGCCCTAGTTCAGCGAGAACTGGGCCTCAATGGACACGTAGTCCTGCACCGTCGACACTTCCCAGGCGTTCGCGACGTTCGTCCACGTCTGAGGAAGCTGATAAGAGAGCAGCGTCGCGTTACCCTGGGTGTACCAGGGGTGCACGACCATCTTGAGCAGGCTGCGGGTCAGCGGGTTCTGGAACTGGCTCACCGCCGCGCCGACAGTCACATCACCGACGTTGCCCTGCTGGATGAACAACTGGTAGTTCGTGCCGGCGCCCTGGTTGATGACGTCGTTGGACAGGTTCGCGATGTCGATACCGCTGCTGACGATCTCCGCCGGGTCAGCCCGGAAACCACCCGGGTTCGTCGACGTCGACTGCCACAGGTTCTTCAGCGCCGTGTAAATCGCGTTGTAGGACAGGTGGGTCTGGACGTTGTTGTTGTAGTAGCCCGCCTGCCACGGAGTCGGCGAGGTCGGGTAGATGCCCGCCTCAGCGGACAGCCCGGACAGGGTGGGGATGACACCCTCGAACCGGGTGTTCGCCCCCGTACCCGAATCCGCCGCGGGCGGCGTAGTACCCGAACTGGGCGGGGTGCCCTGCAAGGTGTACTTCGTGCCGCCCACACCAGACGCCGCGAGATACTCATTCGCGGTCAGCGCAGACGACTGCGTGGACACGTAGATGTTGTAGTTCATCGCACCCTGAACCGGCGAGATCGTCACATCCACAACCTGACCGGCCGTCGTAGCGCTCGCATCCCCCACGGCAGACGCGATCGTCTCACCGAAGAAGTTCGTCGCCGTCACAAACACCTTGTAATAGGTGTTCGCCCCCACCGAGGTCTCATTCGACCCAGCAGTGCGCCGCGTGACAGTCGGCGCAGCGGGGGCGGTGAGGGTGGAAGAACTGCCGGCAATGAGCATATATTCTTCCCCCAACATCATTTCCTGAAGCATTATCAGGGATGCTAGGGCGGAAATGTCCTCGTAGCCCTGACCCGAGAACTGGGCCAGCCACGAGAGCTGTTCGGTGATTCCGAGGAAGCGGTACACATTTGTTACTCGCCATCCATTCAAGGAATGACGGGACCAGTCGTTTCCGCTGGTCTCTCACGCTCTCACGTGAGGTCGGAGCACATCACAATCTCATTGAGATTCCGCGTGCATGCTCTCTGAACCATCCCGTCGGGATTTACATGGTATATGCTCAGAGCATGTATCCAGTTAAAGACACAGACCTGGCTTACCTAGCCGGAATCCTTGACGCCGATGGCGTGATCACCATCGAGAGAGTACGGCCAGCGCCTCACATCAAGAATGGTAATCCGCGCTATTTCGCCAAGGTTGAGGTCCAGATGTCGGAACGTGAGTCGATCGAGCATCTGGCCAGGCTCTATGACCGTCACATAATGATCAAGAAGCCGACGGCGAACATGGTCAAGCAGGCATACAGGATCAGTTGGCAGGCGAAGATCGCCGCCGAACTGATGGAGCAGGTCGTGTCTTACCTCATCCTCAAGAAGCCGCAAGCTCTCATGCTGATGGAGTTCCAGGCCGCCATGACAGCGGGGGGACGTATCCCCGGCCGGCCTCTCACTCCAGAGCAGTTGGTGATGCGGGAGCGCTACTTCCTTGAGATGCGACGCCTCAAGGGGCAGCGCCCGAAAGGGATGAGGTCCCAGGCGGGCTCGGCTGCTGATTACCCCTCTGCTGCCTAAGTTTTCAAGCCGTCACGCTCGGGCTTTCGCCCCACGTTGTGGCCTAGGCAGGTGGCTCGGGCTTTCCAGCAGTTCTCGCGGTTTTCACTCGCACCTCACGATGCGAGGCCCCTACCAAATTAAGGGACGTTGATGGTGGTTTCGGTCTGGCTGCCCGCAGCGGGCAGGCTCAGCGGCCACGTGCCGAAGCTGGAGCCGCCGACGAGTTCGGACAGGGAGATGTCCTTGACGGACTGGCCGCCGGTCTGGCTGCCGCTGATGCCGGTGAACAGCCGCTCGATCAGGGACGCGCCCTGGCCTGCCGGCCGGGGAAACTTGTTCCTGTAAACGGTGTAAACCGGATAAACCAACCTCGAAGGCGCAAGGAGGTTGAAAGGGGTCAAACCGGACACCGAGCCGATACCGAGGTTCCCAGCGGTAAACGACCTGGTGAGGTCCGGGTTGACCTGCCCGAGGACCTGGGCGACCTGCTCCCCCACGCTCGGCGCGGACAGCGCGGTCTGGAGAGCCCCGAACTGGGACATGAAGCCCGGGTTGAACGACTTCACGACGCTGGATTTGCCGTGGAAGCCCTGGTAGACGGCGCTGCGGAGTTCGGTGGTGGCCATCGAGGCGCGGAGGGTGATATCGGCCGGGTCGGACAGGGGCTGGTTGCCGCCCTTGGCGGCGAATCCGGCGCCTTTCACGAGGTCGGGCATCACGGACCTGAGGGCGTCGCCGGTGGTGTTGTACCGGGCGATGTCAGCCTGGTCGACAGGCTGGGCAGCGCGTCCGTAGAGCGCGTTGCTGAGGGCATCCGGGGCCTGGGGCGTGCCGTCAGGGCGGATGTCTTCGAGGAGGTCGGCCATTGGCCGGCTCCTTTCTGTGCGGTGCGCCGCGTGGCGGCGTCATGCTTTCGTGTTCTGGCTTAGGCCCGTGTGCTTCATGAGGAACGCGAGGGCGTTTTCGCGAAGTTCGGGGTCGGGGCTGTGCTTCCACTGGTCGTGCATGGCCCTGTAGGCCGCGTCCTGGACGCCCGCCGGGCGTTCGGGATTGTTCAGCAGCCCCGCCGGGGCTGAAGTTTTGGTGAGGGCGACGCCGCGGTAGGCGGCGACGCGGGGGTCGGGCTGGTCGGCCATGGCGTCGAGGAGACGCTGCTGGGCGTCGAGGCGTTCCAGGAGCGGTGCCTGCGCTTCGGCGACGGCGGACTTGATGAGGTCCGGGTCGAACGCCTTGCTGGCTTCCGGGGTCACCACCTCACCCTGGACGGAGGCCGCCTTGGTGACCGGCACCCGCTCCATCACGGTGTCCGGGTTGAGGCCGAGCCGGCGCTGGGCATCCTCAACGCTGATGGCACCCTTGAGGATCGCGTCGCCGAGTTCTCGCCGCTGCTTCTTGGCGGCTTTCCGCGCGGCCCGGGCTTCCGCTTCGGCGCGGTCGAACTCGTCCGGCCCGGCCGGGGCCGGTTCGGCTGCCTTGGTGGCGCCGTGCGGGACGGGCCCGCCGACACCCACGGGGACGGGCCGGGCGTGCGAGGGCGGCTCGCCCATGCGGCCGGGGCCGTGCATGGGGCACAGGTCGGGGAAGGTGGCGGCGATGTGGTCGTGCATGGACCGCATGGCCTGTGCGGCGTTCTGCCGCTGGACCCGCGTGTAGTACACCCGGGACGGCACCCCGGGGACTTCTGGTGCGGGGACGGGTTCGGGGCGCGCGGAGTCGTTGTCCGGGGAGTCGGCGGCGTGCCCGGCGGTGATCAGGTCCCGGTGGAAGTCGGCGGCGGCGATGTGGCCGGGGTGGATGGGGGCCTTGTTCGGCGGCTTCTGGTCCGGGGATGGGGCGGCGCGGCCGTCGGTGATGAGGGGCCGGTTGAACCGCTGCGCGCTGATCTCGGTGGGTGTGGGGGCGTGGGCGGGGCCGGGGTTGGCGTCCCGGAACGCCTTGTGCGCCTCGTGGCGGAGTTCGTCGGCGAGATCGGGGGCGATGGCTTTGAGGGTGACGGCGGTCTCGACGAGCCTGCCCGCTTCGCGTGCCTGCTCCAGGGGGGCGGATGCGGCGAGGGTGAGGGTTTTGTCGAGCCAGGTGGCGACGTTGATCGCGGAGAAGTCGACGCCGTCGTAGGACTTGGCGACGGCGGCGGGGTCGTAGGCGGCGCAGGTGAGGTCGTGGAGCATGCCCATTTCACGGTCGGCGCCGACGGTCTTGTGCCGGGCGGCGACGAGCATCGCTTCGTCGGCTTTGACGCTGGAGTCGGGGGTGGTGGGCAGGCCAGCGTCGTGCTCGAGGGATTCGATCGCGGGCCCGTCCGGTTCCCGGTGCGGCGGGGCGGGTTCGGTGTGCTCGCCGGTCACCCCGTCACCGGGAGTGGGCTTGCTGGCCTTCTCGGCGGCCATGGCGGTGCCGCATTTGCCGCAGAACTTGGCCTTGGCCTTGTTCATGCCCTTGCACTTGGGGCATGGGATCTTGGGCTTCTTGGCCATGTCCGGTACGGCGGTCTTCTCCGGCGCGGCGCCCTTGTCCATGGCGTCAGCGTCGGAGTCGGTGTCGTCGTCGTCACCGTCGTCGTGGTGCAACTGCGGGGCGTCGCCGTCCCCGCCGTCGCTCTTGGTGGCCTCAGTGCCGGCTGGCGCGGAGGCGGACAGGTCCGCTTTCTCTGAGCTGCCGCCAGACGGGGCGCTCCCGCCGTCACAGTCGGGGCAGTCCACGTGGCCGCCGCGGATTTTCCCGGTCCCGTTGCAGGTCGCGCACTTGCTGCCCTTGACCTCTTCTGGTTCGGCCACGGTGACCTGCGGTTCGCCCATGGACTTCTCCTTTTTCTTCTTTGGCTTCTTCGCGGAATCCGGCACCGGGAAGCCCTTGCGGCGGGCGATGCGCAGGATGTTGGCGTGCAGCGTGTTTGCGTCGTAGTTGTCCGCTCCGGCGCGGCCGATGGAGTGGAGGGCGTCGGATACGTCGCCGGGGGTGACGATGGGGAATGACCGGTTCCGGCCAGCGAAGTCCGCGTCGGGGATCTTGTCCCGGTCCACTCCCCCGCCGACGTTGCGGTCGAAGTCCCGTTTGGCGACGTCCGGGGTGAGAGCGGCCTGCTCGCGGTCCTCGGCGGTCCTGCGGTGCCCGAGGAGTTTGGCGAGGTCGCCGGGTGAGAAGGTGATGGACGCGCTCTTGGGGACGTCCACGTTCACCGTGTCCTCGCCCTTGGTGAGCAGGTCGGCGCCGATCGTTTTGCCGGTGAACTCGCAGTGCCCGTCAGCGGCAGCCTTGGCGAGCTCGACGTAGCAGGACCGGTTGGCGGGCCGGTCGACGAGGCTGATCTCGGCGAGTTCGCCGCCTTTGATGATGCCGCCGCGGGCTTTGCCGGTGACGTCGCGGATGATGACGGGTTTGGCGATGCCGACGGAGAAGGCCCGCAGGTGGCCTTTTTTGACAAGCCGCTGGGCGATGGGTTCGTCGATGGCGGCTTTGACCCAGTGGGCGCCGTCGCCGTCGCGGTCGATTTCGATTTTGACGCCGGAGCCGGCGGGGTCGCGCTGGCCGTTGTGCTGGACGCGGATGTTGGGCCCGGTCTCGAACCAGGTTTTCATCGCGGACCCGCTCCAGGAGGAGTCGACCACCTGCTCGTCGCTGTCCACGTCGGGCGTTGTTGCTTTGCCGTAGACGTAGAGCGTGCCGTCTTCTTCTTCCATCTTCTCGATGGGGAAGGTGGCGTAGGTGAGTTCAGCGGTGGCGGTCGCGGCCATGCCGGCCTCCTTACTGATGTGCGGGGCGGTGGCCTTGGTTTCCGGGTTTGCTCCGGCTTCCCGGCGCAGGTGTGCGGCTGCGGCTTCGAGTTCCTTGATCTGGAGATCGAGGGTTTCCTGCTGGTGGATCAGGCCGCTTTCGGTGGCGGGGGTGCCTTCGCCGGCGAGACGGTCCTGGACGTTTTTGAGCTTGTCCCGGAGTTCGGCGATCTGCTGTTCGAGTTTCCTGCTTTGCGGGGTGTCGCGGGGTTCGGGTGCGGCTTGTGCGGGTGGCTGTGCCGTGGTGCCGGTGGCGGGTGGCTGCTGCGTTGTGCCGGTGGCGGGCAGGTGCGGCGGGTGGTCGTGCGGCTGCTGGCCGTCGGCGTGGCCGCCTCCGCCGCCACCTCCGGTCGTGTCGGTTCTGGTGCCTGTCGCCTGCTGGCCTGTCTGCGGTGCCGTGGAGTCACCGCTCCCGGATGACCCGCCGGATGCCCCGCCGGATGCGGGGGTGCGGCCGGCGAATAGGCCACCGGGCCCGCGGACCGGGGCCGTGCCGGGAGGAGATCCCACGCGGTCACCTCCAGGAAGCCCGGCTAAGGGCATGCGACGATGAGCGGATGAGCAACTACACGAAGCCGGAACGGCCGGCGGGCGTCCCCGTCTGGGCCCGCATTGGCGCGGAGTACATCAATGGGACTGGGCAGACGCTGCTCTGGGTCGAGGATGACCGCTGCCAGGACGCGGGCGGTGACATCGAGTGCTGCACCGGGGACCTGACGTGCAGCGTGCACTACATGCCGTGGCAGGAGATGAACGCGCTCGGCATGTGGATGATTGAGCAGGCCGACATCGCCCGGGACGTACAGCTAAGGGAAGAGGGGGCAGTCCTGTGAGTGAGCTGCACCCGCTTCACCAGGCATATGCTGATGCGCTGGACGCTGGGGTTCCGGTGTCAATCCCTGTGGGCCGCACGGTGCTCTGCGACCTTGATGACACGGACCTGACGGACGATCCCCGCAGTGGCGGCTACATGTTTACTTCTTACGGCGTGGGGCCGTGCTGTGCCGAGCGCATGCTGGTCAGCATTCGGGGTCATGGCGAGGAGCATTTCATTCGCGCCCGCTGCCCGGAGGGAATGAGTTACGCCGACTGGATACGCAGCATGCGCGGGCCCGATGCGGCAATCACCGTCACGTCCGGGTTGCCGGGGTGTTAGCTCTCCCTCTGAGGCACGTACTCGATCCGCGCCCGTACCACCCACCGGCAGCCGAGCCGTTCCTCCCCGAACGGGACGACATACCCGGCGGGGGTCCACACGATCCCGTCTTGCAGGTTGGTGATGACCAGCCCGGCTCGTTCGGCCGCGTTCATAGCCTCAGCGATGGCGGCGAGGAGACGCCTGGTGTCAGCCAAGGGGCCTAGAGGTTGATCCGGCGCCAGTAACCGCCGTTGATCGTGAGGGACACGGCGGTCCCGGAGGGGGTCATGCCGATGGTGAGTTGCTTGGCGGTCGTGGAGGTGACGGCGGTGGTTTGCTGGCCGACCGTCTCCGGGTAATAGTTCTGGTCTAGCTGGGCGGCTGCGGACGCTTGGGTTGCGGACAGGAACTGGACGACGCCTTTGAACCGGACCGCAGCGCCGGTGAGGGCGGTGCTTGCGCTGGGGGCCTGTGCGCCGGTGTCGAGGATGACGGTTCCGGCGGTGCCGCCGTAGTAGGCCCGCCATTGGAGTGTCTGCGTGTCGACGGTGGTGGTGACGGCACCCCAGCAGTCGAACTCGTAGGTGAGCCCGTTGGCGGCGGCGTTCGCGGCGATGGTGGGCCCGGGGAGGACGCTCTGGATGGCGACGCTGCCGGTGTAGGTATGCGGCGGGGTGGGGGTGGGGAGGGTGGTGTTGCCCCAGCCGGTGACGGGCTGGATGACCCCGGTGGTGGGGACGGTGCCGGAACCGCCGGTGACGGAGATGACGTTGGTGCCGGTGTAGACGGTGCCGGTCTGGTCGTAGTTGATGCCCGCGGTGTAGCCCTGCACGTAGGTGTCGCTGACGGCGAGCATGGTGGGGGTGGATCCGGCGGCGATGCCGTAGGCGGGCCCGTACGGGTTGGTGCCGGCGTCGGTGGTGTCGGTGTAGGCGGCGCAGCCGGTGAGCAGGATCGGGTAGCCGGTGCCGGAGACGTGGAAGCCGGCGGTGGCAGTGCCGCCGGTGTGCCCGTCGGCGTGGGCGATGCACCCGGTCATGGTGACAACGCCGCCGGTCTGGTTGCCGGTGAAGTAGAACCCGTCACCGTTGTTGTAGTCGGTGGAGCAGCCCTCGAAGCCCATGCGGGCGAGGGTGTGGTTGCCGGAGGGGACGTCGATCCGCCATCCGATCGCCGACCATTCCCCCTTGCAGTTGGTGAAGTAGTTGTGGTTGCCGAGGTAGGAGTACCAGGCGTTGCCGGTGTTCCCGATGGAGTGGCAGCCGACGAAGATCGAGTCGGACAGGCCGAGGAAGTGGAACCCGTCGCCGCCGCAGGCGTAGGCGACACAGTTGGTGGCGGCGAGCTGGTCAAGGTCGCCGTAGCCGATCCCGGCGCCGGTGTGGGAGACGACGGCGTATCCGTGGCCGCCGACGGCGCTGGCTGAGCATTCGTTCATGACCATGCCGATGATCGACCCGTACCACTCGAACCCGTTGACGGTGTTCCCGCCGGGCAGGCTTGACCCGTTGACGGTGATGTTGTTAATCACCTGGTTGCCGGACGCCGCAGCGTAACCGCCGGTTGACTGGTCGATCATTTTGATTACGGAGTCGCCGGAGAACGCGGAGACGGGGATGATCTGCGACTGGGGGGCGAGTGACCCGTTTGGGGTGCCGTATTCGTTGGGCCACAGGTAGGTGAAGGTGGCGCCCTGGAGGGTGACGCAGGGGGGGACGATGATCGGCGTGTTCGTGTAGTACAGGTAGGAGGCGAGGTAGACGGTGCCGCCGGATGGGAGCGCGCTGAGCGCGTTCTGGATGGCGGTGGTGTCGGCCGCGCCGGTGGTGTCGCCGGAGGCGTACACGGTGGTGATGCTGGATGCGCCGGAGGCGGGGACGGTGTTCAGCCAGCCTTTGGTGACGACTTGCCGGACGGTGAACCCGGAGGTGTGCGCGACGGGGGTGCTGCCTTCGGCGCCGCGGGTGACGGTCCAGGTGGTGCCGGACACGTTGGTGACGGCGATGATTTCGCTGTCGGCGCTGGCGTTGGTGTCGGCGACGTGGAATTGGGTGGCGGGCACGGCGGTGGAGGACGCGGCGGGAAACGCGCCCGAGGAGGCGACTGTCCAGTTTTCGACGGTGCCTGGGGATGGGGCGGTGGTGCCGCCGGAGGAGACCGTGGTCTGCGGCTGGCTGGCGAACAGTTCAACGGTCACGGCGTGATCTCCAGCAAGCAAGGTTGCAGTACCGGAACTTCCGGGGAATCACTGATTTTCACCCAGACCTGGTAGGTGCCGAGGGTGAGGGCGGTGCCGCCGTTCGCGGGGCCGACGAGCGCCTCACACCAGTAGGCGGGCCCCGGGAATGTCACCCACTGCCCGGTGACCCAGTACGCCGCAGTCGGTGAGGTCAGCGGGTAGGTGAGCGGGGTGAACGCCATCGCCACCGGGTCCCCGGTCGGGTTGTACCCGGCGGGGGCTTTGGTGGTGATGAGGACCTGCAGGTAGTTGGTGGACAGGACTGACTGGGCGACGGTGTTCATGTCACCCCCCGGGCTGTGTCACTGGTTGCGGGCGCCGCCCGCGCCCCATTTCCACTGGGTACCGGTGGTGTCCCATCGCCACCGGGCGCCGGTGGCGGTGAACAGGGCGTTCGACGGCGGGGGCGGCGGGTAGATGGGCATGAGGAACGTGGTGGCGATGCCGTGCTGGTGCGGGGCGGGCAGTGCCGGCCGCCACGGCTGGGCGCGGGGCGGGATCGGCGGCCCGGAGGTGGGCGGGACGGGGGCCGGGATCGCGGCTATCGCTGCGGCGCGGCCGGGTGGCGGGAGCGGCTGGCGGGCCCGGATGGGCTGGCGGGCCGGGTGGATGGGTGGCCCGGCGGTCGGCTGGAGTGCGGTGACGCGGACCACGCCGAGGACACGCCCGGCGGGTGGCGGGGTGCGGGGTGCGGTGACCGGGGTGTGCAGGGGTGCCGGGAGAGGAATCTGCCGGGCCGGGGGGATGTAGCTGCTGCGGGTGCGCCCGGCGGGGGGTGGTGCCAGGCGGCCCATGTCCCCGGCCGGCTGATGCAGGGGGGCGGTTGGCGGGCCAGTGCCGCTGAAGGTACCGGTGCGGGTGAGGGTGTACCCGCCGCGCGCCGCGGCGGGGATGACCGGCCGCCATGGCTGAGCCCGCGGCGGGATACGCGGCCCGGTGACCGGGGCGGCGGGGATGACGGGTCGCGGTGTGGCCAGGGCCCGGCCGGTCAGGACCGGGAACCGGGGCAGGGCTGGCCGCAGTGGGGTTGCCCGGGGCGGGATCGGCGGCCCGGAGGTGGGGGGGGCGGTGGTGACCGCCAGCGCTGCCATCGCCGCGGCGCGGCCCGGGGCGGGGAGCGGCAGACGGCCCCGGACCGGCTGGTGCAGGGGGATGAACGCGGGACCGGTGGTGGGGGCTGGTGCGGGGGGGACAGGACGGTAGATGCCGAGAACACGCCCGGCGGGGGGCAGCGGCCGGGTGATCCGGGGCGGTCCCGCCGGCAGGCGGACAGCCGGCCCGGTGCCGGAGAAAATTCTGCTGAGGTTTCGTGTGCTGCCGCCTCTGGCGGGGGCGGGGATGACAGCCCGGACCGGATGCGCGCGGGGCGGGATCGGCGCGGCGACCGGGGTGACGGCGGTGATGGGGATCGCTGCCATCGCCGCGGCGCGGCCGGGTACGGGGAGCGGCAGACGGCCCCGGACCGGCTGGCGGAGCGGGACGAGCGCGGGCCCGGTGGTGGGGGCGGCCACCCGGACCGGTGCCGGGGTGGTGATGGCATGGCCGCGCAACGGGGATACGCGGACTGCGGCTGTGACCGGGGTTGCCGGGAGCCGGAACACGGGCCCGGTCCCGGAGTACACACCCGCCCGGGTGTACCTGACCCCGGCCGGCGGGAGCGGCAGACGACTCCGGACCGGCTGCCGGAGGGGGGTGAACGCGGGACCGGTGGTGGGAATGAACGGGTGGGCAGTGACCGGTGAAGCCTGAACGTGCCCGGTACGCAGGAACGTTATCTGAACGGCCGCCGGCTGTGTCCATGGCGGCAGGGGGACGCCAATCCCGGTCGCGGTCCCCCGCAGCCCATACCCGGAACCCCCGCGGGCCGGGGCGGGGATGGGTGCGCGAACTGGGCGCTGCAGCGGGTACAGCGGTGCCGGGATGGGAGCTTGCTGGGTGACCTCGAGGGCCGCCATGGTGGCGGCGCGGCCGGGTACGGGGAGCGGCAGACGGCCCCGGACCGGCTGGCGGAGCGGGACGAGCGCGGGCCCGGTGGTGGGGGCGGCCACCCGGACCGGTGCCGGGGTGGTGATGGCATGGCCGCGGAGCAGGTTCGCGGGCCGCGCCCGGACCGGGGCGTGCAGCGGGACGAGCGCGGGACCGGTCCCGCTGAAAACGCCGGCCCGGGTGTGCTTGACACCTCGTGGCGGCAGGACCCGGACCGCTGGGATGACCGGCTTGTGCAGCGGGGTGACCGGCGGGCCGGTACCGCTGAAGGTGCCCGTGCGGGTGCGGGTGTTTCCAGCCGGCGGGAACGGGCGGCGAGCTCGGACAGGCTGGCGGAGCGCGGCGGCGGCTGGGCCTTCACCACTGTAGATGCCCCTGGCGGTGCGGGCAGTGCCGCGCTGGCGGGGGGCGGGCAGCGCCGCCCGCACCGGCTGGTGCAGGGGGGTGAGCGGCGGCCCGCTGAAGGGGCCTGTGGTCACCTGCTGCAAAACGGTCAGGGTGATACCCCGCTGGTGCGGGGCAGGCACAGCAGACCGCACCGGCTGGTGCAGGGGAAGGGTGGCGGGGGGAAGTATCCGCGCCGGGGCCCTGAAAGACAGCACCCGGCCCCGCAGGACCGGGAACGGCACACTGGGACGCGCCGGCCGCTGCAACGGCTGGACTGCGGGGCCTTGGCCAGACCGGATCCCGGTGCGGCTGCTGACTGTTCCCCGTGGCGGCAGGAGGCGGGCCGCAGGGGTGACCGGGGCGTGCAGCGGGTAGATGGGTGGCCCGGCGGCGGGGGCGGCGGGCGGGGCGGTGATGCGGACGGTGAGAGCCCGCCCGGACGGCAGCCGTCCGGTGACCGCCCGCACCGGCCGCTGCGGCGCGGTGACCGCAGGACCGGTCCCGCTGAAAACGCCGGCCCGGGTGTGCTTGACACCTCGTGGCGGCAGGACCCGGACCGCTGGGATGACCGGCTTGTGCAGCGGGGTGACCGGCGGGCCGGTACCGCTGAAGGTGCCGGCCCGTGAGATGACCCTGCCAGCGGGTGGCAGGGGCCGCACCGGCGGGGTGACCGGGCGGCGTTTGATAACGACCGGCGGGCCGGTGCCGGAAAACGTGCCCGCCCGGTGAATCACCCGGCCGGCAGGCGGCAGGACCCGGACAGGCGGATGGACGGGCTGATGCAGCGGGGCGGCCGGCGGGCCGAGCACGGACACGGCGAGCGCCGCCCCGGCGATCCCCCGGACAATGCCGCGGGGTGGCCGCGCCAGGCGCCGCGACCCGTCCACTGGCTGGGTCAGCGGGTACAGCGGTGCCGGGGTTGGCGGCGTCACGGCCACCTGCGGAATCGCTGAGGCGAGCGCCTGCCCGGCCATCTGCAGGCTGACCCGCACCCCGGGCGGCTGCGATGGCGGGACCAGGACCGGGCCCGGGTCGTGCGGTGGTGCGAACGTGGCCAGCACCGCAGCCGCGAACCCGGTGCCGTTGGAAGTGGCGGACGCCGCATCAGATGCGGCGCTGCCCACCGACGGCGCGGACGTCGCGTAATCAACCGCGTTGTGGTCACGGCTGGACGAGCTGGAGTCGTTGCTGAAGTTCGTCCAGCCGCTGCCCGCCGTGAACGCGCTGGCCGTGCTGGCGGTGGCGTACTCGAACGCGAACGCGGCGATACCGTACTCACCCGCGTAGGCAACATTCGTGCTGCCGGTGACGGTGATCCCGGTGTAACTCGCCGCGGTTGACCCGGACGCGTACGTGCCGGACGTGTCAACCGGGGACGAGACGTTTTCCGCGCCGGTCAGCTCAAACAAGCTGAACCCGCAGCGGGTCGTCCCGGAAGTGGTGACCGTGATCGACGGCACCCCGTCGCCGCCGGTAGCGACCTTCCAGTAAATCGCCGTATAAGCGTGCGGGGTGGCGGCGTTCCCGGAAGCGAGGCCGTCGTTCCACCCGGACGGGGTGGCTGGGGCGGTGACGGAGGTGACCGCGGCGGCGGTGACGGTAAGGACAAGAATGTTGCCGGCGGTGCGGTTCTGCCCAGTCCCCCACGCCAGCGCGGGGGTGTTGGCACCGTTGGTGGTGGTGTAAACGGTGGCGGGGGCTGTGCCAACCTGGGTTACGGCCACGCGACCTCCCTGCCGGCTACGTGACCTCCCTTACGGACTGCGAACCTCTCCCCTTCCCTGCGGGCTGCGGAACCTCCCCTTAGCGGCTGTGGCCCGCGTTCCGCCGGCCGGCCCGGCCTGTCACCACAAAAGGCATGTTCACTGGGACTGGGGCATCTGTCAGCGGTGGCCCGGGTGTAGCCCCCGACAGCACTTCAAGCGCGGCGATAGCGAACCAGTCGGACGTCGTCCAGCCGACCGCCATTGAGCTTCCCGTGGACGTCAGCGTCTGCCCCGACGTGTTCCCGCACGCCGACTCCGTTTCAAAGTTGTCCAGGTACTGGCGGGTACCCGACCCGGACACTGCGCCGATCGGAGCACCGCCCACGATCCCGGCCACCATGTTCCCGATGGTGCTGGACGGCAACGTGACCGTCATTGGCCCATTGCTGGCTGCAGTTCCGGCGGTGCCGAACGGGGTGGTCTGGCTCACGTTCGCGAACGACAGCGACCCGCAGTTCACCGACAGGACAGCCGCCCCGCCGCTGGTGGTCGCCACAATGGTGCCGGCCCCTGTCGCCACCCCCGACTTGCCGAACACCTGCAGGTACCCATAATCCGCATTGTTGGACGGAATCTTCGAGGTCAGCGGGGTCATGCTCCCGCCTGCGTAGGTGACGCTGGTGGTACTGAGGCTCACCCCGGAACTCATCCCGACCGCTACTCCCACAAGCACCACCGGGAGGGCAACCGAGCCCACCGTGTGAGTCCAGGTGACCGGGCTGGTGGTTAGTGACGTGCCGCCCCCCCCTGCAGGGCCTACAGCGTCAAACGCGACAGCCATGGAACCTCAAATCCGCCGCATGGAGGCACCCACAAGAACCGGGGTGGGCTGCTCGATGCCCTGGAGTATCAGCGCCCAGTCTGCCGGGTGGTTAGTGTCAGAGTTACCCACCGGCTTGGAACCATCGGCGGCCCCCGAGTTGTAGGTGGTCCCGGTGGTCGCCGTGTACGTCGTGCCGCTGTGCGGGTCCAGCCATTTCGCGGTGTAATTACCGTGCCCGCCGACTTTCGCCTCATTGATCGTGATGCTGAAAGCGTGCGCGCAGTAGATCACCGCCAGTGACCCGTCCGTGGCCAGCGCCGCCGTCACGTAACCGTCCGCGTCGCCGGTGAAATAGGCGCCGCCGCCGCCGGAGGTGATCGGCGGGGTGGGGGTGCCCCGCCCGCCTGTCACCAGATGGCTGGCAGAGTCCGGGCGGAGCTTCCACCAGCCCGTCAGCGCCCGGAACGCCGTCGTGATGATGGGCATCGAGTTTATGTAGAACGTACCGGTGCTGCTGATGATGGCCTGCACGCCGCTGCTGTCCCACCCGGACACGTTGTAGTCGCCGGTGCCGATCCCGGCGACCCCGGATGACAGTGCCCACCACAGCATCCGCCGTTCCAGTGCGTCGGTGGAGTCGATCCCGGAGTACAGGTAGTTCTGCCCGTCCGCGTAGATGACCGGGTTCCGGGGGGATTCATTGTTCGCGACGATGATCCCCGGGTAGGACACGTTGTAGGTGTACACCCAGTCGTACTGCGCCCAGCTACTTCCCGAGGCGTATGGTGCCCCCGTGTAAATATCGGTGCGGCTGGTCGTCTCCTGATACCCCATGATCGTCTGCGGATGGGAGTCCCCCGCTGCGGTGATCGCCGCCCGCATCGCCGTGATCCCGGTGTCCTGCCCGCCGAAATAGTCGTCCCCGGCGTTCCAGAGCAGGTTCGGCTTGGTCTTGTACCGGTTTCCCAGCGCCGTGCCGTACGCGGTCCACTGCGCGGTGCTCCAGCCCTGTACGGTGGTGTTCCCTACCCCTGCGGTGGTGGCGTTGAACGTTACCGTGATCCCGTTGGCGGCGCCCTGGTCGATGATGTAATCGAGCCGCTGCCAGTAGGTATTGTTCATCCCCGTCGTGGGGTTCATCTGGGTGGTAAACGGCCAGGTCCCGTCCCACAGGCGGCCATCGGTGTACACGAAATCCCAGACTCCGGTCGCCGGGTAGCTGAACGCGGTGATCTCGGCCAGGTTGTAGCCCTGCGCCGCCCGCGACGCCATGTATGTGCTGATCTCAGACTGCCAGTTGCCGCTGCTCCACCGGCCCGCATTGATCAGCAGACACCAGATCGCGTCATTGACAACGAAAATCGGCTGGCCGTTCTGATCCAGGAAATAGGTGCCATCACCGCTGAACTGAGCAATATATGATGCGGTCACTTCACCGCCGCCCGGCGTAGAAAGGCACGGCGATGACACGGCGGGCTGGCCCCCGCAAGGTCACGGCAGGCCCGGGGATGCTGGCGGGCGCGGTGGCGGGGTGGAATGTGGCGAGGATGGCGGCGCTGTTGCCGTAAGCGGAAAGCGTCGCGGAAATCCCGGTGAGGCCGGGCCCCACCGGGATACCCGCCTGCCCCCAGGTGAAGGCGTACGGTGCCTGGCCGGTGGTGGAATCGTTCGTGTACGTGGTCAGCGCCAGCGCCGCCCCGGAAGAATCTGTCCCTGTCACTGATGAGGTGATCGGGGTGACCGCGCTCCCGCCCCCCCATATCGTGACCGCCACAACCAGATCCCCGGAGGTGGTATCCGTCGCGGATTCGGACATGGTGAAGTCCGGGCTGGCCGTGTAGAACGCCCCCGACTGGTCGAGGGCCGTCACCCCGGAGAACTCCAGCAACTGGGACATGGAAAAAGCCCCGCCGCCGCTGAAGACAGGCGCGATCTCACCCGCGGCGCACCCGGCCCTGTACCACAGGGAACGCCACCCGTAACTGCCGCCGGCGTACCCGATAAGCGCCCAGGCCGGATCATTGCAGGTGGTGTCGAACGTGGGGGAGCTGCTGTTGTTCAGCGTCCACCCAATCAGCAGGTCCCCCGCCGTTGTGGGCTGCCCGAAAGAGGGTATGAGGGTCTGCACCACGGCCCCCTGGGCGACCAGGGTGGCCGTCGCGGGAGAGGAGACCTGAAGCGCCGGGACGGCGCTCGAGGTTTTCCCGGTGACGGTGAAAATCCCCACCGAATCAGCGGAGGAATAGTCCGCTGCCGCGTACGCCTGAGTGACGTACGCCAGTCCAATTCGCGTCTGGTGAAACGTTACCTGTACCGCCAGCGTGGGCAGATCCGCCGGGGTGACCCCCCCGGTATAGAAAACCGTCCCGGTCGCGGGGGTTATGCTCGGCGTAAAAGACGCCGGCGACCCGACAGGGCTGCCGGCGATGTAAAGCTGCGCCGTGATCAGGCTGAAAGCCGCGAGGGTGGACACCCGGTAGGTGATGGTGACGGCGATGTACCAGACATTCGACCCGGCCGGGGCGGTCAGCCCGAACAGGTCACCTTTCCAGGTGACGTCGCCTTCCCCGTCCGGGTAGGGCATGTACGTCATATATCCGGGCTGTACGCCGAGAACGAGACCCCCGGCGGTGATCGCCGGGACGCCTATGCTGGTGAAAAGCGGGAACCGTGCCAGCGGGGTGACCGTCGCGCCTGCCATGGCTATTCCATGATCACGCGGTAGTCGTTCATCCGGAACTCCATCGGGGTGTACTCCGTAGAGCACAGCTCCCAGCCCCGGGTGATCTGGATCAGCGGGCAGTCCAGGGGATTAGCGGGGGCGCCGTTGCTGGTGACCACATAATTTATGCAGACGTAACGCAGCCCGGCGAGAATATCCACCCATTGAATGTCACCCTGGTACGCGTCCTGCAAATACCAGATGGCATAGGAGTAGCTGGTGGCAGCCCCGCCGGTCGCGACAGTATCCGCGGTCATGTACAGGTCCCACAGCATCCCGTCCCCGGACAGGTCAATCCCCGTCTCGGTGAGATAAAACCCGTAAGGGCCCTGGTTGTGGTTGTAGGTCCAGAACATGATCTCCAGCGAGATCCCGCCAGTGTTGTGCGCGTTCCCGAAAATATCCCAGGCGGCCTCGTAATGGATATTGGGGGTGGCGCTCGCAGGTTTCATCGGGCTGGTCGTGTTCGCGTAACCCCGGATCGTTTTGAACGCGGAAATCGCGGAGGTGGCCGTATTGAACGATATCTGGTTCGCCGGGTAGCACTTCACCGACCCAAGGTCCCCTTCGCCGAGGACCGGCTGACTGGAAATGCACGTCCAGTTCGCGGAGTTACGCACAGCGTTCTGGGAGGGGCCAACTTCCCCGGAGAAAAAGTCGTTGCTGTAGTAGGCGACAAAGTTAACCGTGGCGGGTGAGGGCGGAGTGGGCCCAGTGTCCTGGGCGAAAAAGTTGTCCTCGCCGATAGCCGGATCACAGGAGCCCAGTGCGAAGTCACCAAAACCGGTCCCGAGTATCGCCCAGGGATCTATCTTCTGGTCCTGGGAGCTGACCAGGGCGACCCAGTTACCCACAATGCCGCTGGTGGACCCGTTGTCGGTATTAAACGAGTCGAAGGCGACGGGCGCCCCGCTGCCGGCGAAACCGGCGACCGTGACACGCCCCCCATTCTGGCTGGTGACGACTATCGCCGGGAAGTAGGCGATCAGGCGGGTGAACTGGCCGCCGATCGTGTTCGGGGTTATGGTGACGCCAGCCATAGTCCCCCCTTATCAGGGCCAGGAGGCAGAAAGGCGCCCCTAGGGTACGAACGCGGTAGTCCAGATTCCGCTGGCCGGCCAGGTGATCCCGAACGGGCCCGCGCTGGTCGTGTAACCCGACCCGCCGAACCACACCGCGCAGACGGCAGCCTTCGGAGATAGTCCCTGAGCGTAGATAAGGCATCCGTACACCGCGTCGGACAGGGTGGTGTTAGCCACTGAGACGTTTCCCGCGGTAAACAGCAGGTTACCGCCGGACTGGTGGGTGAGCCCGGCCCCTGACAGGTTCAGGGCGACACCACCCGCAGCCCAGTTCGTTCCCGTCGACTCCCCAGTGTTCCACGGGGCGGCACTGTAGGACTGGGGGTCGGTGTCCACATTGGGAGTGACGGTGTTGTCGAACAGCGCAATGTAAAGACTGGACGTATTAGCCGAGGACAGGTCAAGGTTGATCCGGGTGCCGTTGGCTTCCAGCCCCGAGACGAAGGTGGAAGGGACCACATAAGAACTAGCCCAGGCCATCACTCACCGCCGCATGCCGTCGGGATCGGTCACAAGCACCCTGGCTTCCCAGATTCATGAGCTCAACCAGAAAATCCCGGGCCTCATTACCTAGGTAGCACCGGTACATCGCGTGGTAGTACTTCTGCCCGGTGGCCATCCACCTGAATATGATCTGACCCGGCAGCGACTCGCCTAGCTCGCGTCCGGTCGGCCGCCAGACCGCAACGTCAATGGCGAAAAATGCCGGCTCGAAGGTGACTGAGGACAGCCGGTCTCCCTCGCTTGACCGCACCTTGACGTGGATCTCATCTCCCTCTCCCAGCACAAAACCGGGCGCGGCGAGACACAAAGCATCGGCCTTCATGTCATCAAGCCAGCTCATTGCTGCGTGACCTTCTGCACGACGGTCGAAGGACGTATCTCAACACCGACGCTTTCCGTGTCCCCGGTGTTGCTGTACTGGGTGATGTTTCCCGCGTCGTCGGTGACTTCCTTCACCCGCACCCCGTCATCGCGGCGGTACTCTTTCGGCCGCGCCGGCCCGCGCACGAACCCGACAGAGGTGATCTTCTCCCGGAAAGCCAGGCGTTCCTCGTCGCTCACGGGAAACTCCGCATCTGATAGAGGGTGGTCGGCGCCGCCACGACGGGAGTGACCTCAACGTCGGTCCAGTCATTCGCCCCGGCGTCGGTGGTACCGGGATAGGCGAAGGTGGTCAGATGCTCACTGCTCTGCCCTGTGGTGGACGCGGGGTCGGACGGGGCGGTCAGCGGCCCGTTCGTGATCCCGCTGGCCCCCGGGTACCCGCCACCGCCAGTCGTGTGCCAGTAATCCGCGACGTCGCTGAACCAGTGATTGGACAGCGCAGCATGAAACACGCTGGTTTTGTACGCCTTATTCGCGGCGAGGGTCACCGACCCGTCGTAGGTGACTTTGATCCACCCGGCCCCGGCCGCCCCCGACCAGGACGGGGAGTTGTTACCGGTGCCGGCGACGATCGCCTGGCTGCCCACATCCCAGATCCCGCACCAGGACGGCAGGTCCGCCGCCCCGGCCGGCGAGTACCACCAGATCGCGTTGAGGGTGCACGGCTCGCTGAGGGTGAACTCGGTGCCGATCGTGTACCCGTTAGAATCATCGGTGCGCAGCGGGCCACCGGCCGGGTAGTTCGGCCAGATCCGGTACGACGCCCCCGCCGGCGCCTGATCAGTGACCTGCACATCAAGCCAGCACAGGAAACTGTTCGAGGAAGCGCCAGCATAGGTGGCTGTGGGGTCAGCGCTCGCCGTACTGAAACCGCTTTGCGCCCCGCCGGACGTACCTCCCGTCCACACCGGGAAATACGCGGACCCCCCAGAATCGGAATAGGCCATCAGCGGCCCGTTCGTGATCCCCGCAGAGTACGGCTGCGGGAAGGCGCCGTACTGGTTCTGCGTGTCCGGGAAATTGTTGCTCAGCCCTGTTTGCGCCCGGTACGGAGTGTTAGGGGTCAGCGCGAACGGGGCAGGCAGCGGAACATAATTCCAGCCCACCGACAGGGCACCGGACGTCATCTGGCTGCCGGGCACGAACAGGCCACCAGACGCCGACAGGGTGGTGCCAGTCACCTGCCACAGGCAGAACGACTGTGCGCTAGCCGACTGTGCGGTGTCAGCCCGCCACCACCAGAACCCCTCCAGGTACATCGCCCCTTGCGTGACCTGGAACGCGGTACCTTCCACGATCGTGCCGGAATACGGGGTCGACGATGACGGCGGCTGCGTGCCGGACGACCCGACCCCGGGCCGCCCGGCCGCGCCATCCATCAGCCGGTAACTGGTCACTGAACCCCTCCAGCACCAGGCCCGGTACTTACTCGGTCCAGACCAGCTCGACGCCGAAGTCCGTCGCCGTGCCAGCCGAGCTCGCGGTGAGGTAGACCGCGAACTCACCCGCGGCGGGAATCCGCCACTCCGAGCCCGGCGTGACCCATTCCGCCCAGTTCGCCCCGGCGGTGAACGGCAGGGACTGCTGCCACAGGTTCACGCCCTGCGTCAGGCCGGTGATCGCCGTGGAACCGTCAGCCATCGTGGCGATGTTGGAAGCGATGTCGGCGGAGTTGTGCGGCGCGATCCGGGACGTCATCGCCGCACCGCCGGTGATGGCGCCGGTGACACGGGACAACTGGCACAGCACCGCCCCGTTGCTCGGGTACGACACGCCGCCGCCGGAGTAGATGCCGATCCGGATGGCCTGAATGTCCATCGTCATCGTCGTAGCCGCCGACCCGGCCACAACCGGGGTAGCCGACGTGCCGGTGTAGGGAACCAGGTTGGATGTGGCGGTGTAAACGCGACCTGCCATGAGACTTCCTTTCGGTGGGCATGAAAAAAGCCCGCCGGAGCGGGCAGGTGGAAAACCGGAACTTCGCTACTTACCGCGTTCCATCTCGGCATGTTGCGCCGGGTAGTAACCCAGTACCTCTTTGTGGCGCAAATTACAGTACCCCTTGGCACCCTCACCGCCGACGTAGGGCGTCAGCTCATCCACGCACCGGTACCAGTCATCCGGCTGGCCCCAGCGGATTTTCTGCTCGAGCGCGTACCGTGTCGGCCCGGGATGCCCTTCATGGGTCCAGTACTCGCGGAGCACTTCCGCAGCGGTACGGCCACGGGCCGCCTTGTTCGCCGGATCGGCACCCTGATGAATCTGGCGCGTGTGCGTTTCCAGCATCGCCGGGGTGATCTTGTCAACCATCCCGACGTACGCCTTCACCGGCCGGCCCAGCTTCCGGTAGGCGAGAGTCCGGTGATGCCCGTCGATCACAACGGCCTTGCTGTCCTCCGGGGACTGGACAAGGATCACCGGATGCGTGTGCCCGGTGCCGCGTTTGATGTCCCGCGCGAACCGGCGCACCGCCTCCGGCTCATGCGAAGCCGCCCACGAGTCTTCATCGGAGGTGTCGATCCGGTCCTGAGGCACCTCAACCGGGCCGATCCAGTGCGCGTCCTTCACCCAGGTAAGGACGTCCTCGGGGAAGTTTTTCTCCATGAGGGCCTGCACGTGAGGCCACTCGACCGGGTTCGGGTCGGACAGGTCGGCGGCGTTCTTCCCGACCGCGTTCGGCGGCCTGCCCCGTTCCCCGCCCACGACCGGGCTGCCGGGTGCCTGCCCGGTCCCGTGACCCCCCGCCGGCCAGTAGCCGTCCATGTACGGGGCGGGCCAGTCCCGTCCCGGCCTCGGCGGTATACCGCGATGTTCCGGCCAGTCCGCGTCGTCGGCATCGAGCGGCTCACCCACGTGGGTTTCGCCGCTGCGGTCCCGGTATGGGGCGCCGGTGCTGCCGCCACCGTACGTCTGGACGTTCCCGCGCCCCTCCGCGTCACTGCGGGGGGTGGCGGTCACGATGTGCGGGGCCTCGTCCCCGTCCCAGCGTGGCGGTTCCCCGCCAGCCGTCGCCCCCGGCACACCACCGGCGATGCCGATCTGGATGCCGTCGGCGTCGTGGATGGTGGGCATGGGACCGCCCGAGCCCGGCGCGGTGCCACGGGCGTAGCTGTCAGCCGGCCAATACTCCTGCCCGTTCACACCGACAGCGCGGGCGTACTTCTTCGCGGCGGCCGGGGCCAGCCGGGCGGACAGATGGCACCTGCAGCGCGGATGGTTAGGGGGGGCAAGGTTGCCGCTCTGGAACGGCGCGTCAAAGACGATCCAGCCCTGCGCCTCATTCGCCCGGCAGGTGCCGCACACCTTGCCGTCGTGCATGGTGACCCATTGCTTCTGCATGACCCCGGCGAGCCGGTACGTGTCGGTCATGCCGCCGTTCTTGCCCCGCTCCGTTTCCGTCACCGCGATCAGGTCGGCGCGCTGATCGAACCCGAGCACGACCGCGATGGTGGCGGCGATCGTCTCCGCGCTCTCCCCCGCCGCTGCGGCCCTGGTGAGCGCGTCCGCCAGGTCCGGGATGCGGGTGGTGGTGATGCCCTCGATCACGTCCCGGCCATGGGAGGCGACCCAGGCGTCCATCGCCGCCGGCTTGCCCGCCGCGGCGGTACTGCCAGGCTCCCAGCCTTTCCAGTCTGGTTCCTCGTCGCGGATCACCGCCTCAGCGGTCGCCGCGCCCAGATGCCACGCTTCCCGCCACAACGCAGCCAGGACCGGGGTGAGATGCTTGCGGATCAGTTCCGCGATCATCCCCGCCAAAGCGAGCGCGGTCACCGCGAGCGCACCCGTCAGCCACATGCGGATCAGCCGCAGCGCCGCCTTCGCAACCGCGGTGAACGCGGCCCGGATCCGCTGCGCGTACGTGCGGGCAAGCTGCTGGGCCTGCTGAGCGGACTGCTGCTGCTGGCTGCTGCCCTGCTGCGGCGGGTTAGCCTTCTCCGCCCACTCGTACGCCGCTTTTGGGAGCACCACCGTCATCGCGGACGCGACCGCCTCATCAGCGGTCAGCCCCTTGGTGAGATCCTCCGCGACGACAGCGAGGACCGTACCGGGAATGTGTTCCGCCCGCCACGTGCCGATGTCCCGGCCTTTCCGCAGATGCCGGGCCAGGGCTTCCAGTTCCGCCTTGACAGCTTTCCCCTGCCGGGTCGTCCCGTGCGCACCCACCGCCGCTGAATGCGCCGGGGTGCGGCCCATCCGCCCCGCCCGTTCCGGCGGGGTTTCCGCGTGCAGCCTCGTCCCCCCCGACGGCAGCCCGAGACGCGGGTTGTGGGTGCCGACCGGACGTGAGCTCGGCGGGTGATGCACACCCCTCGGCTGTGTCGCCGTCCCCGACGCTTGCGCGGCCCCCTCATCCTGCGGGGTTTCATCGTCACCGGAGTAGGCGCCGCCGCTGGAAGCCTCCTCGATCGCCGCCCCCGGCATCCACTCGAACGGCGCCACACCCATCTGGGTGAACACCACCGGCCCGGAAGTTTCCGGCAGCCCCCACGGGGTCAGCTCCAGTTCCTCACGGGCCTCATCAACAGACCGGATACCGTTCTGGACCTGCTTGACCAGCAGATCCGTCTGCGCCGCCTGGTCCTGCGCCTCGTCCATCCCGGCGAACGTGAACTTCATGTCGTCCTGGCCGCAGACACGGTGCAGGATCGTGTTGAAAATATCGCACAGGAATTTCAGCAGCGGTTTCGTCGACGTCCGGTCATGAACCGTGCGGGACGCTTGCGCCATCTCCCGGGCCGCGAACGGCGACGCGACCGTCGAAACCTTCGGGATGATACCCAGGCTCATCGGGTCGACGTCGTAGACCATCGCGACCTCGGTCATGATGATCTCGTCGAACTGGTCCGCGAGGTCCTGAGGCCTTTGCGGATCCACCCGGGAGCCTGGCGGCAGGACGATCACCTTGTGATGCCACGCCTGATCATTCGCGTAAGCGTTCAGCGCATCCTGCAGTTCCCGGACCTGATTCGGGGTGATGTTTACATCCCCGGGACTGATGTAAACAGCCGGGACGGTGCCCTCGGAGTAGTACTCAAGCTGATACGCCTGCTTCCGCAGACCCGTCATGATGACGATCAGCGCCTGTTCCGTCGCACTGAACCCGTACGGTGTCTGACGGCGCGGCACAATCGGCAGGTACAGCATCTGATCAACGGAAAACGACCCCGCCTCAGCACCCTTCAGGCCCGCTTCCTCAATGTCACGGCCCGTCATCATCGCCGGGAAATCCGACCGGGGCACCCCGAACAGGTACTGCTGAATGTACGGCGCCGGCGGCCGCGGCACCTCCCCATGCAAACCGATCAGCGGACGGCACGTCTGCCCGTCGATCAGGTTCAGGCAGTCCAGATCCGACCCGAGCAGCCCCCGCCGCAAACCCCGGCCCCGCTTCGGCTTCATCAGGACCGACAGCGCGTCGAACACGAACACGTCCTCAAGCGCGGCCTTCAGGAACCCGGAGAAGGAGAAAAAGTCCGGGTCAGGCTGCCGGAAAAACTTCACGGCTTGCGCGCGGCGCTCACCAAAATCCCGCATCGCATCGTGATCACCCTGATACGCCTTACTGGCCTCACGTGTGGGCACAATGTCCCAGTCCAGGCCGGCGATCTCATACTTGCGGCGCTCAATGCACGTCCTGGCCACACTGTAGGTGTCAGCGAGAGTCTTCAAAGTGGCGAACGACGCCAGCTTGATGCCCTCACTGCCAGGCTGAGTCGGCAGGTTCCAGCCGACCGGACCCTGCCACAGCCGCGGATCCGGCAGATCACCACCCGGCGGCGGCGAATCAACCGGGACCGGGAGGATCGGGCTGAACGGGCCGAACGCACCCTCAGTGAACGTCCGGGCCGGACGCGGCAGGAACGGGCCGTAGGCGTTCGCGTAACCAGACTCGTTCGCTAGCTGGGCAGCGAGCGGGCTGATCTGCCCGATACCCGGACCCTGCGGGGCAGGCGTCGGCCGCGCGCCGCCAGGGGCCGCTTTCGATGCGCGGAGGATGGCGGCTGGGCTCGCGATGACGGATCACCGCCCTCGCGCAGGTTCAGACCTTCGTGATTGTCACACCAGGCTGCTCGCAGGCGATGTACGCGCTCTCGCGGCCGTAGTCCAGCCTGATGAACTTCTCTGCTGCATTTTCCGAGCCTGATGTCCCGCTGAACCCGTCACCGGCGTACCCGGTTATCGTGACCCTGATGGGGTCACCGATCCTGATGCCATCCTCGATGCTCACCGGTCAAGGATGCCCCACGGAAACCTCCGCGGAGCCGCCGTCCTCTTCCTCCGCGGCATCGGCGGCCCGCACGATCTGGCTCGTGTCCCACTGGTCGTTCCGGTGGAATGTCACCGCCCGCACCGCCCCCTCCCCGTCCAATTCCACCGCCGCGTCCGTGATCCCCTCAGGCCAGAACGACCCCTTGACCACCTGGCCGTCGCCGTTGAGCTCGAACGTCGCCAGCCGGGGGCACGCGGGAGTGGACGCGCCAGGGTGAAACCCCGCGCAGAACCGGCAGGTCTCACCCTCCTCAGCGCGTTTGAGAGCATCCTCGCGTTCCTCGGGGGTGAGGATCGGCCGGGGGCGGGTGAAGGCCTCCACACGCGACCGGGCCTGGCGGATAGCCTCCTGGGCGGCGTGCTCGAACACGGGAACGCCGGGCGAGGTGGGGACGCCGGGATGGGTCACGCCGCCTCGCTTCCCAGCTCGTCGAGGGGCGCAAGGTGATCCAGCCCGGCGCGTTTCCTTTGGAGTAACGCCCCGATGATGGCCGGGCTGGATCGGCTAGTCCCCGTCAGCGGCGGTCGCTGGGTGGGAGGCGCCTGCGTCATGGCCGCTGACGGGAGTTTCTTCTAGCCCCCGTCAGCGGCGCACTGAGCATGGGCGACGGTTACGCTTTGGCCGCTGACGGGGATTCCTTCTAGTGCCCGTCAGCGGCGCACCGTCTTTGGGAGACGCCGGCTCCGTGGCCACTGACGGGAGTTTCCTCGTGGATGCGCCGGGCTTCACGCCACAAGTCTTTCAGGACTTCCTTGGACACTATCCGCAGCGCGTCAGCGTGCCGGTGCCCGTCACTCCACGGCGTCCCCGGCTGCGCGGGCTTGCCGGACGGGCCGCAGCGCACGCATTCCCCGCTGTGGGCGCGGCCTTCGGTGGCAGCCTTGCGCTTGTCGTACAGTTCACGGTTGCCGGCTTTCAGCATGGACCCGGCGATATTCCATGCGCGCATTTTGGCGGCGGCGGACCAGTTGGCTTTCTCTCCCCGCTTACGTTTCTGCCCTGGTTTGAGACCGCAGTAGGCCCATAGTTCCGCGACGGTACGCGGTCTCGCCGGGTCCCAGGAACCATCCTCGAGGAGGATCGGGGGCCGCATGTACGGGTCACCGATCACGGCGATGAGCCGGCCGCCTTGTTTCTCCCCAGCGCCTTTGCGTTCCCGTACCCATGGGCCGAGCGGGTGCGCGCGGAGCGCCCGGGTCAGGTTCCGTTCAGCGTCGTGTTCAAGACAGCAGCCTTTATGCCTGGCTGGTTTCTCGTCGCCGAGTGTTTCCCTGACGACGGTGGAGTCGCACAGCATGTGCCCGGTGATCGCGGCGAGCGTGGCCACGGCTGGTGAGCGGAGATCCCACCCGAATCCCCGTTTCCGCCCGTCTTTGTCGGCTTCGCCGATGCCGCGTGTGAACTGGCGGAGCCGGTTCTCGCTCGCGATGCGGAGGCGTTCGATGTCCCAGAGGGTGTCGGCGGCGGCGGCGAGGTCACGGCCGAGTTCTTCCGGCCACGCCGACAGCACCGAAGAGGATGTGGCGGGTGGGGGTGCTTGCCCTCCGGCGGCGCGGCATCCCTGGGCGCCGGCATGCTTGTGGCCGCCGGAGGAGTCATCAGCCGCAGCGTTGGGCGCCTGGGTGCCGGATGTCCTTTGGCTGCGGCTGGTCTTGTCCCCCGCAGGCGCCGGGCGAGTGGGTGCCGCGCCTGCTGTGGCCTGCGGGGAGTCCTGACCCTCAGTGACGACTGGTGACTGGGCAACGCTTCCGGTTTGGTCACTGAGGGGGTCTCCGGCGGTCATGCTACATGCCTGCGGAAACCGCACGCGGTGAGAGCCTCAGGGGGAAGCTCACCGATCGTGGCACAGCCATGCTCAGCCATTTCCTGCCCGGCGGCTGCCAGCCGTTCCCTTTCCGCTTCCAGATCACGGATACCCTGCGCCCGCTGCGCGATCCGCACCCGATCCTGAGCGTTGCGGCGCTCACGGCCCTCGATACGCTCCTCGTCACCCGCGTTCTCGGTCCGCCACAACTGCTGCTGCCCGCTGAGCTGCCTGTCCCGGTACCGGATGTCACGCTCGTCGAAGTCCGCGAGCGTTTTCCTCTCACCCGAAGCGGCTTCCCACGACCGGGAAAGTTCGGGGTACATCTGCTGATATCCGGCGATCTTACGGGACGGCTGGGCCACGGGGGCGGGAGGTGACGGCGGGATCGTACGTTTCACCGCCGGCCACTCCGTGCTGCCCGTGCTGCCCGTGCTGGCAGCGGCTGCCGGTGCCAGAGACGCCGCAGGTGCCTGCTGCGGCGCGGCCGGCGCGGCCAGGGGTGGCGGCTCCTCCTCCTTGGGCCAGTCAGAAGACTGGCTCCTGAACTTCAGCGCCGCAACAGGCGGCGGGGTCGCAGTATCCCGCCCCGGCGGGGTGCTGTCTTCCGTCACGCGGCCGGGCACAATCCTGGGCCGTCCGGGCGCGGCGACCTCAGCGGGGCGCCACTTTTCCGCACGCAGGTCTTCCAGCAACCGATAGAAGAACACCCTCTGAGCGATCTCCCGCTGCTCAGGTGTCGTAACCTCAGTCCACTGGCGGAACGCGCGTTCCATGTCCCGGGGATCGTAACTGAACCACGGCTCGCTCATTATCCGGCGGGCGATCTTCAGAAGCCCCGGATTGCTGATGTTGACCGGCATGAGCCCAAACGTAACACAGCGCCGTTACACCGCTTCGCTTCCCGGCTCAGGTCACATGCTTCCAGGTGCGGCCGTTCAGGACAGCCCGGACGGTGGTCTCACCGACGCCAAGCGCCGCCGCGATGGCACCCGGCTTCCTCCCGGCTGCCGCGTCGGACCGGATCATCCGGACCTTGCCCTCGTCAAGCCTCGCCATGTGATGGGCGGTGCCGGCCCACGATATCGACTCCGGTTCCCGGCGGGTCCAGTGATTGTCGCCGTGCGCGTAGTTCCCGGGGCGCGGGCCGTACACCTTCCGCTCCGGGGTGCGCCGCATCCAGTGGTCATCGCCGCGCTGCATCCGCTCCGGGTGCCGCTGAGCACCCGCGCGCCGCCGGGTACCCATCTCCGCCATGTTCACCTGATGGGTACCCCAGTGCAGGTGAGCGGGACAGCAGCAGGGTGGCCTGTCGCAGCTATGGCATGGTTCCATCCCGGCGCGGCGGGGCTGGCCGCTCGCGACAAGAACCCAGTGCGCGACGAAATGACGCTCGCCAGCGATCATGATCCGCGGGTACGGGCGCTCGCCGATGAGGTGCCGGTCTTTCCACGCTCCGTAACGCCACAGCCAGCAGCCGTCCGCGGTGATCTCACATACCGACCTGACCTGCGCGATGAGGTGCGGCAGTTCCCATCTCATCATCTTCCCGTACATGGCAGCCATACCCGCCATTGTAAGTTAGACCGCACCACGTTTTCTGTCAGGCAGCCTCATCTTCGCCGTCTCCCGGGACTTCCAGACGCTTACGGCAGCGGGGGCAATGCGTCCGCGCCGACCCGTCCGGCAGGTCAGGCCGGAACCAGAGCCCGCAATGCTCACAGTTCCCCGTAGTGCGGTAAGCGTCCATCCATGACCCCTGCGCCGCCCACAGGGCCATCACTACAGCGTCACCTTTGTCCGTGGAACGCCCGATCCGCTTCCGCACGTCGTCTTTCAGCTCAGCCAGGATCTTCCCGTCGCTGAGGATCTTCTTATGCACACACGTCAGGTCACCGATCAGCTCGTCATCCGGCGGAAGCGCCAGGGCGGCACCAGCGGAAGGGTCCAGCAGATCCCGGCAATGCCACCAGGCCGCGGCCCGGAGATTCTTGAACGACAACTGGCCCGTACGATCCCGCCGGGTAGCCTTCGCGCTCGAATCGAACGGGTCAACCCGGCATCCCATCTCCCGGAGCCGATGGTAAGTCCCGGAACCGACCCCCCTGGAGTCAACGATCGCGGTGATCTCCGGATCTGCGTCAAGAACCTGCCTGACACGGCCGGCGGTCTCCATCGTGTCAGCCCTGGCCCACGTCCTGATACCGATGATCACGTCACCGTAGCGCGTGGCGACGGCGGTGTGGTCCTTGCCTGTGGTAGCCACGTCGACACCGGCGACGCGGGGCCCCTGCGGGTCAGGACGGCCGTCCGCGTCCCATTCCCGCCACCGGGTCACCGCAGCCTCAACCCAGGAAAGGGGAATGATGGCATCCTCGTCGTCGGCGCAGAACTCACCCAGAACATGATTCTGGAACAGGGCGGAAGTCTCGCCCCACAACTTCTTCCGCTGCTCAACCCACGTCCGGGTCATCCGCCCAGCGGCTACCGCCTCATCAAGGGTGACATGCCGGATATGCCAGTCCTCCAGTCCCGGCACCCGCTTGTGAATGTCATAGAAACGCCCCGACGGCTCACCCGGAGTCGAAATACACAGAGCGTAAGCCTCCAGGTCAGACCCTTCCCCGGAACCGGAGAACGCACCCTCGATACTGTCGAAAGTCTCCGGGGAGATAATCTTCGCCTCGTCGAGGACCGCCAGCACCGAATCCCCGTGAACACCCTCGATCTTGGCGGGAGTGTCAGGTGACGAAGCCAGAGCGAGACCATGGCGGAGACTCAGCCCAGTCTTCATAAGCTCGCCACGAGGATTGAACGGCGGCCGGCCGATCTTACCGAAGTCGAGACAGTTCGCCCACTTGGCGATCTCCCGCCACAGATAATCCCGCAACTGCTGCCACGACCCGGCCGTAGTGATGATCTTCCAGTCCCGTCCAGCCGCGTCCCTCGTGACAGCGAACCAGAGCACTATCAGACTGGCGAGCGTCGACTTTCCGAGCCCCCGCGGCCCCCTGACAGCTATCCGCCTGACCTGCGGAAACGTCCCGATGATCTCTTCCTGGTACGGAGTGAGCCCCCTGCCGCCCCGGAACCGCACACACTCCCGGATGAACCCAAGCGGATCATCCACATAAGACGCCGCACCCTGCCCGCGGACAACCGCCAGCTTCTCCTCAATACCGAGAAGATGCCGTTTCAGGTCAAGCTCAATGTGCTCGAGAGTGGCCAGGTCTCCCGTCTCGGTGTAATCACCGAACCAGGAGTCAGGGATTTCCACGGCTACTCACGGTCACCCCGCCCCGGCAGCACCGGGACCGCCCCGCCCCGCTCCACCGCGGCCAGTTCCCGTTCCTTCCGCTCCACCTCAGCCCGCAAATCCTCAATCGACCCCGTAAACGAAATCGACTGCTTCGGCGCGTCCACCCCCAGCAGTTTCCGCCGCTCCATGTGAATCGCCAGCAGCAGCCGCCGCGCCGCGATCTCCGCCTGCCGATCCGGCATCGGCCGCCCGGTCTCCGGGTCAATGATCAGCTTCCCCGACACGGTGGTCGCATACCCGGGACTGTCGATCACCACCCACGCACCCCGGGTCATCTCATCCAGTTCCTCGGCCGCCTCACGGCGGGCCATGCCGAGGTCTTCCACCGGCACCAGAGCCAGACCCATGTTGACAGCCTGCTTCGCCGCCTCCGGAGACGCGAACCCCAATTCCGTGGCGATGTCGGTGAACTTCATCCGCCGCGTCCGCAACCGCGCCGCGAGAATACACAAGCGCACTTTCTCCTGCGCCGTGTCACTGATACGGGCAGGACTCGACGCCACCGGGAACCACCTCCGCTGCGGGATGATTACGTGATGAGCGACCAGTGCTGCCCTATGGACACCTATGACACCGATAGCGCCGGGAACCTGTGCGCAGTATGTACCTGCACGGACGACTGTGGCTGCATGTGCCTAAACTGCATCTGCGAGGGATGGGGCGATGAGGATGACTGACCTGATCGCGTTCCTGAACGCGCGGCTGGACGAAGACGAGGCAGTAGCGCGGGAAGCCGCCGGGCTCACTGAGCTCGTTCCAACCTGAATTGGCTGGTCAGTGGGGCTGGTGTGGGCGGCGCTGGTGGTGCTCGCGCTGGTGGGAGCGGGTGGGCACAGTTCATGATCGTCTGTCAGCGGCTGGTGTGCTGGCGGGTGAGGACGAGCAGAGCGCGCAGCAGGATCGTCGCCTTGCCGGGATCGGTGCGGAGCCGGGTGAGGCTCCGCCAGTTCTTGAGATCACTGAAGCCGTGCTCGACCGGGGCGCGGGCGGCAGATAGGGCCTGGTTAGCCCGCCGCTGGGCGGGGGTGGTCTTGCTGGTCCGGGTGGATTTCCAGCCGGTGATGATGACGGGGTCTTCGGGGTCGGGGTCCAGTCCGGTGAACCCGAGGTCGGCCAGGGCGCCGAGTCCTGCAGTGCGGAGCCGGTCCGCGAGGTGGTCGTGGCGGGCGGCGGTGATCTCGCTGGCGGCGCCGCGGCGGGCGCAGGAGATCCAGATCAGGTTGCCTGTTTCGTCGGTGAGGGCGAGGAATAGCAGTCCGTGTTTCTTGTGCTTGCCGTTGTAGTTGCGGCGGTTGGCGGTGCCGGAGCGGCGGCGGGTAGGGATTAAGGTGCCGTCCAGCAGCACGACTTCCCCGCCCTGCCTGCTGATTGTGGCCAGGGCGCGGTCCAGGCGGGGGGCGCGGGCGGCGAGCAGGCCGATGATCTCCCAGGTCCAGCGGTGGATGGTGGACGCGGAGACGCCGTTGCCGCCGGCCAGGTCAGCCAGCCGGTGATCGTGGCGCAAGGTGGCCAGCACGATGAGGGCGATCTTGCCGGGCGGCAGCTTGCGCCACCGGGACCCGATCTTCTTCAGGTGGCCGCGGAGCAGGTCCGCGACGAAGGTGAGCGTCTGGCACGACAGCGGCAGCGCGCACTGATAGACAAGCGGGGTGCCCTCGGCGGGCTCGATGGTTGTATTCACACGCGCCTGTGCGCCCGCCGGGGGCATGCCATCCCGGCAGGCAGGACCCTTGCACCCGGCAGGGGTCAGGGCGCGATGGTGAACTTTCCGGCCGCGGTGCGGCGCAGCCAGCCGCGGTCTTCGAGCCGCTTGAGCTTGGCGCGGACGTTCTCGGCCTGGCGGCCGGCCAGGCCGATGCCGGCCCGCTGGGCGGCCTGCATGCAGGTCACCGCCCCGCCGGTCTCGGCCGCGACCGCGGACACCGCCTCCAGCAGCGACCGGTAGTCACCGGGCAGGCCGCCAGGGCCGGACGCCTGGCTGCGCGGGGGTACCAGCAGCCCGAACCCTCGCTGCCCGGACGGCCCGGAACCGGCCGGCTCCTGGCTGGCGGCAGCCGCGTCATCGGCCGTCAGCTGGGTGATGACCTGCCCGGCGATCTCCAGCCGTTCCAGTTCGTGCTCGGCGTCGGCGAGCTGTTTGCGCAGTAGCTCGACCTCGCCGGTCAGCTCGGTCACCCGGCTGGTGATCCGTTCCGTCAGCTCCATCCCGCCCCCATGGGTATTTACTGTGCGAACACGGATGGACACAGACGATAACCGGCAGGGTCCCCCGATCCGGCCGCGACACGCCGAACAACCCAAGCGCGCCAAATGATCAGCAGCTACGCTCAGCCGCTCCCACCAGTACGAGCATCACCCAACCGGCCCATACCAGCCCCCTGGCCAGCTAGTTCAGGTTGGAACGGCCCCACTGAGCATTGGGTCGCGGAAGAACCCGCTATCGGCGTGGTCCTAGTGGACGGTGAGCCGCTGATCGAGGGTCACATAACCGGCCTGACAGCGCACATCGCCCGACATGACCCGGCCCGCGTCTTCCGCGAGGTCACGGCCAAACGCCGCATCCTGGACCTCTACGCGAATACCCTGCTCCTCGTGGAACACCCACCGGTCATGGGGGAAGGCCACCCGTACGCCGGCAAAATCAGCGCCCAGGACTACATGGACGCCAAACGTGAACTGGCCGTACTCAGACCGGCAGTGACCGCTCTTGCCGCCGTCTACAGCGATCACCCGGACTACAAGCACGAATGGGCACCGTAGACACCGCCGCACCAGACGGGGCTACCGGGCCGCCACCCAGGACATGCGCCCGTCCCGACTGCGGCCAGAAACTCGGCTCCCGCCGCGCGAACGCGATCTACTGCTCCCCCGCCTGCGCCCGCGTCATGGCACAACGCAAACTACGGGCACGCCGCCGCGGAGGCTACGAACCAGACCGGGCGTTACGAGATCACCAGGGAAAACGGCGACGGGTGCGGCTGTGAGCCCGAAGCTCTGGCCGCACCCGCCGTTAAATGGTCACCTATCCGCATCCCGGGCCTGATGCCGGAGGAGCGGAAAGGTCGCGATCCCGTATCAGTGACCCATCATGCAGGCTACCGTCCCAGTGGTGCCGGCCCGCAGGCGTGTTACGCGATCGTCAATCCGCAGCGGGCGCAATACCGTTCGCCAGTCTCCCGGTGCCGCTTGTCCCGCCACGACCAGACGCTATACCGAGGCGGGACAACCCGTTCATCATGCTCTCCGGCAGCGCACTTGCCGTCCTGGGTGAGCGCGGCGGCCAGTTCGGCACGTGAATCGCAGTTCGCCATCGCCATGCGGTGGCAGTAGTTTGTGCCGCGCTTAAACCCGTCGGCGTCCCGGTTCATAGTTCCCGCCAGTAGCCACCCGGTTCGATCAGATGATCACACTCCCGGCAGAACCCGCCGATCAGCCGCGTCCCCGGATGAGCGCACCGCTGCCGCGTCGCCGCCGGAACAGTCACAGCACCAGCCCCCCGTTTCACAGCCTTCCGCACAGCCGCCGGAGCCGGGATCCTCGGCGGCAAACTATCCAGCCCGAGCGCCGCATCGATCGCAGCCTCCACCCACACAGCCCGGTCCAGATCCCCCCGCGCCGCCTCCACAGCCTGAAACTTCGCGTCAGACACCTTCAAGCCGATCACGTTCCGCTTCCCCTCAGGAAGCCTCCTGCGGCCCATCAGCCCGCGTCCAGCCAGTGCGGATCGTGCCACGCCGCCTCGATCTCCTTCGCGGCACGGGTCTGAGCCTTCAGCCGCTCAGCGGTCTGAGCCGCCTCGAGCAGAGCACGGAGCCCATCCTCGATCGCAGCGTCAGACAGGCGGGGCATGTTCTCGGGGTTCGTCATGAGACCAGTATAGCGGTTAACCGTTAACCTGTAAAACGGACACCACCGTCAAAACCAGGACACACCACAGCCAGAAATACAGGTTAACCAGAAAATCCGGGTCACCCGCCCATAGGCCAGCCACACCCGCGAAACGGTTAACCAGAATCGGCCCCTAGAAACCGGGCGAAAATACTGCACGAAAATCGCTCAGGTAGTCGTGGGAATTTCCGCGATCTCCCGCTTCGATGATATGAGCTCGCGCGCGAGCCGAGCCGGGCCGGCCCGGGCGCCGTCCGCGCCATCCTGGCAGGCCAGCCGAGGTTTCCCGGCCTGCCCGCTCCTTGCTTAGTACAGGTACCCTGTGACCCTGACTCGTGAGAATCTTCATTCTCTGGGTTGACACGTGATCTGTGCGAGGGTAGAGTCACTGTCATGAGCACGACGGGCAGGGACAACGCCCGGCAGGTAGCTCAGATCAGACCCTAGGCAAGCGCTAGCTGTAGCCGGCGAACGCTTGACCGCTCGATTCTTGACACGTACATAGCAGCAGGCTTGTCTGCCTGAGTTGGGGTTACCTCGTGAGGGGAACCGGTCTTGGCTCTGCCCAGCACTCAGTGATATGGCCTCTGACCTGCGGTTATGCAAGTGTGCGAACAATGTCCCTATCTCGTCAGGGTAGGGGGGTTGCTCGTGCCTTGCTCAAGGCTCACATCAGGAGGGATGCGGGCTGTGAGTGAGGGAGTTCATGATGCCTGAGCAGTTTTACTTGTTCACGTTGCCTGGTGACGTGCTGGTGTGGTGTGAGACGTTCGGCAGCGAAGGTCACTTCGTGGCTCCGACGCCGTATAGCGGTGTTGAGGACGCGCTCTACGGCCTTGAGACGCTGCATCCGGGCGCGATGGTGGATGTGCTGTGCGACGCTGCGGAATTGGCTGAGGTTCGCTTGTGGGCGCGTACGCGGCCGGTTGAGCCGTTGCCGTTGCCGTTGTGAGCGAGGGGGCCTTTGGTCCCCTTCTCGCCCTGTGCGTGCAACCAGGAGGGGTTGCGCGTGCCGGGTGAGGAGTCTTGCTATGCGGAGGTTCGCGAGGGTTGCTGCTGTGAGTGTGCTGGCTGGTGCGGCGCTGGCTGGTGCTGGTGTTGCGGGGCGCGTTACGGCGCCGTCTGGGCCGCATTGGGGGGGCTGTACGTGGGGTGACCGTCCGCCGTGACTCGCGGATCGTCATCCGCCAGTGCTACTACTCGGTCCCGGCACGGTTCATCGGCCGGCAGGTCCGGGTCAGCCTGCGGGCCAACGAGCTGCTGGTGTTCGACCGCAACGAGGTCATCGCCCAGTACGCACGGCTGACCCGCCGGTACGACTACCGGGACACGCTGGATCACTACCTGGAGATCCTGATGGTCCGGCCCGGCGCGCTGGCCGGATCCACGGGGCTCGCCCAGGCCCGCGAGGCAGGAACGTTCACCACTGCGCATGACGCGTTCTGGGCGGCGGCTCGCAAAGCGCACGGCGACGCGGCCGGGACCAGGGCGCTTATCGAGGTGCTGCTGCTGCATCGCCGCATGGCCGCCGCGCAGGTGATCGCGGGAATCATGGTGGCGCTGGAAGCCGGGGCGGCGAGCCCCGAGCTCGTGGCCATCGAAGCGCGCAAGGCTAGCCAGGACGCGCCCGAGGTGGCACCCGTCAAGACAGCAGCGACAGAGACAGGACAGGCTGACGTGATCACGCTGGCGGAACGCCGGACGCCGATACCCGAGGACACCAGGCCCCTCCCATCGGTAGCAGCCTATGACGAACTGCTGTCCCGCCGCACCCGGCGAGGTGCGCCATGACCGCGGCGACGAGGGACGCCCGGCCGCCCGTGGTGGACGACGACCCGGCCGACATGGTGATCGAGCAGGCCGCCCGTGCCCTGCATCTGCCCGCTATCCGCGAGGGATACGAAGAAGCCGTCAAGCAGGCGCTCAAGGAGCGGGCAACCTATAAAGACTTCCTGGCCGCCCTGCTCACCGAGGAGATGCAGCACCGGGACGAGCGCCGCAAGATACGCCTGGTCCGCGAGGCGGCGTTCCCGCGGCCGAAGCGGATCGAGGACTTCGACTACACCGCCAACCCGGAGATCTCACCCGAGCAGATCGCCACCCTCTGCCACCCCGCATGGGTGGTGGCGGGCCAGCCGCTCTGCCTGGTCGGCGACTCCGGCACCGGGAAATCTCACCTGCTCATCGGGATCGGGACGGCCATCGCCGAGGCCGGGCTGAAGGTCCGCTATACCACTGCCGCCAATCTCGTCAACGAGCTCGCCGAAGCTCAGGATGAACGGCAGCTAACGAAGGTCATCGCCCGTTACGGCCGGTGTGACCTGCTCTGCCTGGACGAGTTCGGCTATCTCGAGCTAGACAAGACCGGCGCGAAGCTGCTATTCCAGATCTTCACCGACAGGGAGGAACGCCGGGCGATGGCGGTCGCGTCCAACGCCCCGTTCTCCGAGTGGAAACGCACCTTCACCGACCCCAGGTTGTGCGCGGCGATCGTGGACCGGCTGACGTATAACGCGCACATCATCGAGACCGGCACCCAGTCGTTCAGGCTGGCACAGACCCGCGCTCGCGCGGAGAACGGGTAAGGAAGTTGACTGGCGCCGATCCAGACCCGGCGGTCACCGCACTGGCCGCGCGTCTCAAGCAGGCGAGACGCGACCAGGGCCTGAGCGTCCGGGAACTGTGCGAGGCGGCCGGAATCACGAGCAAGTCCGTAGCGTGGCGTGCGGAGAACGGCCGCGACGTGGCGTTCTCCATCGCCGCCAAGCTCGCGGCTGCGCTAGGGGTTTCGCTAGACGGAACCGTGAACTGATCTGCGGACATTACAGCTAAACCCTTGACAACATCCAGGGGATGCCGTACTCTTAAGTCATAAGCAAACGACGTAAGGGAGCGGGACATGAGCACGAAGTTCGCCGAGTGGCAGAAGGTCAGCAACCAGGCCCTGCGCGTCTACCACGACCACACCGACACCACAGGCCGCATCCTCTGCCAGTCCCACCGCGACTCTTACTTCACCCTCTACCCGTCAGCGCGCGGCGCCGGCGAGTATGGCGGCCAGTGCGAGGCCTGCCGCAATGCCTGACAGGCGCATCGCGAACCTCGCGGGGCCGGACGAAGCGGCTGGCCCCGCTGGCGCAGGAGAACGGGAAGCAGGGGGGCGCGGCTGCCCGGACATAGACCCAGCATTTGACCGTGGTGCTGCGCTCACGGCACCGCGCCGAAGCGGCGCTATCACGACCAAGAGCGTCACCTCGGTTTCCCCGGAGACCATGCGCGAGCACCGCGCCACATGGTGGGTCTATACCGGAGCGATGGTCAATGGCAGGCGTGAACGGATCAGGCGCCAGGCAAGGATGCGGGGAGTCTGGCCCGGCTACGACGTGACCTGCTCATGCGGCTACGAAACCCGTTTGGGCGCTACGCGCGGCGCGGTCACGAGGGACCTGCTCGCGCATCGCCTGCTTGCGCAATACGAGAAGGACTACGGATGACCCGGTTTCCGAAGCTCGCAGGGCTGGCCGAAGTGGCCAGCCTTGCCGGCGTGTCCAGAACGCGTGCGGGCCAGCTCGCCGCGCACCCCGACTTCCCGGAGCCCGTTCAGCGGCTAGCGATGGGGCCGGTATGGCTGGAGTCGGATGTGACAAAATTCCTCGCCACCGAGCGCAAGCCGGGGCGCAGACCGAAGGAGTCCAGGCAGCCGGGGCAGGTGCCGTCCGGTCACCCGGATGCGGGCAAGCCCGTGGGATGGGGCGAGCATCCCCGTGACTGCGATTGCGGGGACTGTCCGTGACCACCGACCTGATCGCGTTCCTGACTGCCCGGCTGGACGAGTACGAGGCAGCGGCGACGGCGACGCAGTTGTGATTTCCTGGCCCCTGGGATAGGGCGGTTGCTCCCGATTCGCCGTTGCCATCAGCGGTGTCGCTCTACGACAGCCTTGACGAGTCCTTCGGGGTTATCAGGGGAAGCTATGCCGCCGACCACATCGTCCTCCATGACCCGGCCCGGACGCTCCGCGAGATCGAGGCGGACCGCTCGCTGCTGGCCAAGCTCCGGCAGGTCGAAGAACTCGGCGAGCGCCTCCGCGTCGATACCGAGATTATGATCCTGCGCCAGGTCATCGCGATCCGCGCCGCGATCTGGAATGACCACCCGGACTACGAGGGGTGGCTTCAGTGATCGACATCAGAAGCGCGGGACTCCAGTTCCGCGGCGTCCCGGTCACCCTGATAAGCGAGGGCGTGGAGGCGCTGTTCCGCCGTTGCGGTCAGAGCGTCGAGACCGGCATCGGCTTGATCCTGCGCACGGCCGAGGACATTGACCCGGCCGGCTGCATAGTCCTGTCGTTCGCAGTCGGCGATGTCGCCGTCTGGGCTGAGCGGTTCGGCTGCACATTCGAGCAGGGCCGCCATGAGGGCGGCGCGTGGTCCGTGTTCCTGCCGAGAGAACGGTAAGGCTAAACATGAAGATCGTAGCTGTGTGCTCGCTGTGCGGCCACGAGTACGCGCACCTGTTCGATGAGGTCGAGACGGCTGAGCATATGGCCGAAGCGCACGGCATGTATTTCGACCCGCGCCCGCTGCGGACCCTGCCGCCCGGAGAATGGGGAACCGGGCCGGGCTGACCCAGCTCTGTCAGGGAGAGGATCGACCGGCCCGATTCCTGAAACCCATGCTAGGGCCTAGTCAGGTGACCGCAGCAGGGCTGGAGTGGAGCCAAAATGGCTTGCGATCCGGGTCGTGATCCGGGCCAGTGAAGTGGGGCCAGATCTAGCTGCTACGACAGCACCCGTGGAGACAAGTGGAGCCAGATGAAGTTGCTCTCCTGGAGCCAGAACACGTTGCCCTACTCACTTAAAACGATGTTCGGCATGGGTGAGGCGCTCACCTATGAGCCGAGGGCCGATGAGGTACTGAACAGTTTTGTGTCCGACGCGGCCGGACTTGAGAACACGGGAAGCTTTGAGGAGTGGTGCGACGAGTACGGCGCAGACGACGACTCGCGCAAGGCGGAGGCGCTTTACCGGCGCGTCGAAAAGGGCCGCGATGAACTGCGCGTGTTCCTCGGCGACCTGTACGACGCCTATCTCTGGGAAACCGAATCGCTCTAGCAAGACCTGCCCTCCCGCCGGCATAAGGCCGGCGGCGCGAGCGAGACGCGCGGAGGGCACGCAAAAGCAAACCCATCACTGAGGAGGCAGAGATGACGGTTCAGGCGGCTAGGGCACGGTTCACGCTCGATGAGACGCGCGCCCGCGCATGGCTGCGGGCCGCGGTAGAGGCGTATCCGGACGGCATGCGGGGCGGCACGCGCAACCCGGACACCGGGGAGAAGCTACCCGAGATCGGCGCCGACTGGAGTCCGCGGGACTTTGACGAGGAGTGCAACGTCGACGCCGTGGTCCGCATCGCGTGCGAAGAGGGGATCGTCGTCCAGCCTGACCAAACCGAACTGTACTTCGAGTACGCGGCCGACCCCGACGGCGGTCACTATCAGTTTTTCGTGTACGCCGGCCCGCACCTCAAGCTCGCCTCTCCCTGCATAGAGATGCGCCACGTTGGCACGCCGGACACTACGGGCATCGCGGCGGGCATGGACATTTTGAGGGAAGCGGTCCAGTCGGCTAACGGCGTACTGGAAGCGCTCGACAAGTACATCGCCGCGCGGCAGTAACCCGCCAGCCCTCCCCCGGCATGAGGCCGGCGCCCGTTCGTGACGGGAGGAGGGCATGCAAGACCCAACGATGAGGAGGCATCGTGTCGGTCACGGTAGAGGACGTGCGTGGCATGTCCGACGAACAGTTGCGGGAGAGGTGGGCGGCCGATGCGGACGCTTCCGTTCTCGCCGAAGCAAGACGACGCGACCAGGCCGACAGAGCGGCACGGGAACGCGCCCAGGTCCGCGCGGAGTGGTATGACGCGGCGCACGAGCAGTTCCTCGCGGCGGAGGCGCAGTGCTGCGGGAATCTGCTGTCCCGTGACGGTGAGGCGGCTGGGATCACTAACCCGTTCCAGCTTTGGGCGGGCCGGGCGGACGTCGCCGCGAAGTACGCGAGTGAGGAGCTTAACGACTTTTGGCGTGTGTCGCCGCGGGTGACGATCGGTGAGTACATCCGCCAGATGCAGGCCGGTAACCGGCTCGCACGGGAAGACATGACTGAGGAGGCAGGCGATGACGGTTCCGTGGACACCTACGGGCGGGACGGATTGGACGGCGATGCAGCGCGGGGACTTCGACACGAGCGCGGACCTGGTGCTGTTCGAGGCGCCGGGGACGCGGGCGGGGCGGAAGCGGGCGCAGACGGCGCCGCCCGGGCCGGCGGATCTGCTGTCGCTGATCACGGACGGCGAGGGGAGGCAGGAGTGAGCGACGCCACCGACGCTGCCACGGCCGCGCGTGTCGCCGCGGACACGGCACGGCACATGGAAGCGGGCAGGGAAGCAGCGGAGCGGCGGCTCGCGGCGGCTCGCGCCGCGGCTGGGATGACCGGCGCTGTCGTTCCCCGGCCGACGGCTGCGCCGGTCCGGCCACGAGCGGACCGGATACCGGGTGATCAGCTCCTGGATCTGCTGCGGCAGTGGATCGGGACGTATGTGCGCCTTCCGTCACCCGCAGCGCTTGACGTGATGGTCGCTTGGGTCGCGCACAGCCACATGAAAGATGAGAACGGGACGCTGGTGTTCCGCGCGACGCCACGGCTGTACTTCCTGTCAAGCGAGCCCGGATCCGGGAAGTCAAAGTGCCTGGAGCTGCTCAACATGCTGTGCCCGGACACGTTCGGCTTGGATCTTGAGCCGACGAAGGCCGGGCTTATTCACACGCTGAGCAAAGAGCATGCAACGGTTCTGCTCGACGAAGGGGATCTGCTCTTCTCCAGTGCTCAGCGCGCCTCGGGCGTCCGGGCCGTACTTAATGGAGGCTATGCGCGGCACGGTACGACAGTGAACGGCAAGGGCAACAAGGCCACCCGCGTCAACGTGTTCGGCGCCGTGGCTCTTGCCGGGCTCGACGCGATAGAGAAGGCGACGGGCAACAGCATGGACGCTTTGCTCTCGCGTGGCTTCAAGATTCGCATGAAGCGTGCGGGCAAGAATGATCGCCCTGCCAAGGTCTCGCGCGTCGCTGAGGGGCAGGCGGCCAAGCTGAATGAGTGGCTGCAGGCGTGGGCGTCGCAGGTGCGGGATGAGCTCGCGGACTATCAGCCGGACATGCCGGAAGAACTGGATGGCCGGGCCGAGGAGATCAGCACGCCCTTGGTGGCCGTTGCTGATGCTGCGGGCGGGGAATGGCCGGAGCGTGTCCGGGCCGCGGTCGTGGAGCTCGCGCTTGACCAGGCGACTGCGCCAGTTGAGGACGAAGGCAAGTCGGCGGCCGAAGAGTTCGCGTCGTTCGCGGCGGACCTCGGCGGCGCGCTTGAAAACACTGAGCTGGACTATACGGGCGAGGAGGAGTGAGGTCCGGGAGTTGCGGGAGCCGGCGCGGTGCGCCGCTGCAATCCCTCTTCGATGAGTACCGCAATCATCGTGTTGAGGGAGCGCCGGTCGGCTTCCGCCGCTGCCCTGAGGCGGGCGTGCAGTTCGTCATCCAGGCGCAGATTCACATGCTTCATGGGACCAGTATGAGACATGGACCGGTATGGGACTACACTGGTCCCATGTCTTACGGCCAGCGCGAGTGTGCACAGTGCGGGAAGACCTTCAAGGGGGACAAGCGGCGATGTGGTGCCTGCTCCGCGACCGAGCGCTCCTGCATCAAGTGCGGGCGCACATTCAAGGGCAACGGACGCAGCTGCAAGATGTGCCGTCAGGCGGAGCGCACCTGCACTCAGTGCGGGGCGGCATACAAGGGGGACGAACGGCTCTGCAAGACATGCAAGCCTGTCCCCGAACGGCAGTGCGCCGAGTGTGGCCGGCCGATCAAGGGCCGCCTTACTCGCTGCCGGTCATGTCGGCCAGCGTACGGAATGCGAGCATGCGACCAGTGCGGCAGGCAATTCCGGGGCGACGTCAGCATTTGCTACCTCTGCCGGGCAACTCCTAGAACCTGCCAGGAATGCGGGCAGAGCTTCCAGGGAAACCAGAACACCTGCTCTGCCTGCCTACAGCGCGAGCGTGCATGCATCGAGTGCGGCGCCCAGTTCAGGGGAACGAACCGGCGCTGTCACGTCTGCCGGACTGTTGAGCGTGATTGCCCTCAGTGCGGCAAGCGGTACAGCGGGCACCAGGAACCGTGTCCCGCCTGCCGGAAGATTGAACGAACCTGCGTTGAGTGCGGAAAACCCTTCAAGAACCACACTCGCCGCTGCCACGCCTGCCAGGCGACCGAGCGTGAGTGCATGTTCTGCGGGCAAGTCTTCAAAGGAACTAGCCGCCGCTGCCACGCCTGCGAGGCCATAGAGCGCGACTGTGCAGGCTGTGGACGCAGATTCCGCGGACTCGCCCGCTACTGCCAAGCATGCTGGCGTTCCGCACTACCACCCGGCGAGTGGGAAGCGCGGGCCCGCTCGTACGGCAACAGTCGGCGTGCCCGCAAAGAGGCCGCAGAGGTGGCCGGACCGGTGCCGCCCGAGGTGTATGCGGCAATCCGCACGTCCGGGCCGTGCGTGTACTGCGGGGCGGAAGCCGCAACGATCGACCACGTTCGCCCGCTGACGCGCGGCGGCGCTGAGGCTGAGTTCAACCTTGTACCGGCCTGCGTCTCCTGTAACTGCAGTAAGAACGATTCTTTGCTGACTTCATGGCGGCCCGGGAGGGTCGCCTACGGAGTGGCACACTCGCGGAAAGTTGAGCACGAGTACCTACGACTGCTGGCTTCTGCGCCAGCCGATGAAGAGGGGGTTGCGTTATGAGAACTTGGGCGGTCTGCATTGCCCTGGGAGTCCCCGTGGGCGGTGCCGTGATGCTGGGGGTGCCGTTCTGGCTGGCATTGGCGGCGGGGTTCGTTTTCTTGTTCGCCATCATCGGCAACGGGCCGGCGAAGCGGTGGGGACGGGTGGCGCTGCTGCCCGTCCTCGCCCTGGCCGCGGTTCTCGCGGTGCATCACGCGGCGGCGGGGGCGACGCCTGCGGGCCCGGCTGTGGTGTCGTTCACGGACGGGGCGTACTCAAGCTACGGCACGCCGGTGGTCACGGTCGACGTGAGCAATGAGGGTGGCGCTGCGGTCACTCTTCATTCGGTGACGGTCCGGTTCGTCAATGACCGGGCGGGATCTGTGATTACCGAAGTGAGTGAGCCGGCGTCAATTACGGTGCAGCCGGGACAGTCACAGGCGCTCACGTGGGGGGCGCCGGCGGTTGTGGGCAGTGCGGGGATTCTGGACCGGCTTGTGGGAGTGACGGTCACCGGATGGTCATAGGCACGGCAAGAGCAGCGACGAGAGGACAAATCCAATGATCACTCTGGAGTTCATGGCAAGCACCATCGGCCAGGCAATGGACTACGTGCGGCAGGCTACCTCCGCGCCGTTGCCGGTCTCGGAGTCCGGGCGATTCGGCTATGAGGTTGTTACCGGCGATGAGGCCGCAGTCCGCGAACTGTGCGCGTTTTTTGATGAGCGAGGCATCCCGCACGACATCGACGGCAAAGAACACAAGTCGTGAGGTGGGCGTGACAGGCAGATACAGCGCTCAGTGCGCGCGAGAACGAGAGGAGGAGGTGTGACCGATGCCCGCTAAGTTTCCCACTCGCACTGATTTCGCCTATCTCGTCCTTGACTTGCGTGCTGCCACGCGGGACTTGGATGAGGAGGGGCGGGCTGGTGTGCTGGCGGTTCCCCGCCGGGCGGTGGCGGGGACGCCGTGGCATGGGCGGCCGTGGCGGCTCACCCTCGCCAGCGTGGATGAGGCGGCTGAGCTGACGGGGCTGGCGCGGGAGTCGGTTCGTTCCTACGACAAGCAGGCTGACCGGGCGCGGCGGGAAAACCGGGCTACTGGGCGGGTCATGCCCGCGTCGGTGCCCACTAAGGAAGGCCGGAAGTGGATGATCGGTGAGCTCGCCGCGTGGATGGCGGGCCGTGACGACAAGCGGGCTATCGGCGCGGCCGGCCGGAAGTGGGACTATCCGCGTGATGAGTTCATCGCGGCGATCCGGGAGATGAACGATCGGGACGGGTATGTGACGGCGCGGCGGGTGTCCGCGGAGCTGGCGGCCCAGTTCCCGGACGCCGCGGTGGGGTTCCGGGATTTCAGGCTGGCCGGCCGGCTGATCAAAGCCGCTGGCCTGAAGTCTGCGGGGGATCGTGAACTTGCTACCGATGAGGAGATTGCCGAGGTCGCCAGGCGGGCTGTGAAGGAACACGGGCAGGGGGTATCCCGTGACACGGTGGTGCAGCTTCTGAAAGCTGAGCGGCTGTTTGTGGGGGCGGGGCGGGTAAGTCCGGCGCTGGCACGGGCACGGGTAGAGCACCTTGCGGCGGCGTGTGTTCCCCGCGCGGACGGGGAATTGGCGGCGCTGGAATCGGACCGGCCGGACGGGCTGGTCACCGCGAAACAGGTGGCGGAGGCGTTCGGGGTTGGTGCGAGCGCGATCAGTAACGCGATCACGCGGCGGCAGCTGACTCCTGTCCAGCGGGAGAAGCTGGGCGCGATGCGGCGGGCGTTGTTTGACCCGGAACGGCTCGCGGTGCGGGCGGACGGGAAACCGGGGCCAGTTGATGCGGGCAGCGAATGGGCGGCACGGTTTGACGTGCCCGCCGGGTAGAGGCCGTCTCCCGCTGCGTCCGTGCCCTAGTCCTGCCGTGGTGGCTGCCGCGCGGCTTCCGTGATCACGGCCATCATCGCTGTCTGCGCGCCGACCAGGACCGCGGCCTCAACCATGTCAAGGCCGGCGCGGCGCAGCCCGGCGTACATGCTGGCCAGCGCAATCGCCCCCGCGTCGACGGGCAGGAACGGGTCTGGGAGGCTGTCAGGCATCATGGGCAGCCTCGACCGCGCACGGGATCCAGCGGGAATCCGGGTCGGACAGCCAGCCCACCATGCCAGCGGCGGCAGTCACGTCTGACGGGCTGGCCTGCACCGAAGCGAGACCGGGTGTTTCGCCTTGGGCGGTGAAGATTTCGGTGAGGACGGACACGGGGTGAGCCTAGCCGTTCTGTTTGGCGAGCAGCACCTGTCGTTGTGTCACCCGCGCGAGCGTCTTCATCCTCGCCTTGCACGCCTTGCCGGATAGGCCCATCGCGGCGCCGATCCGGGACCAGGGGATCCCGGCCATGGTCGCCCGGCGGACGAGTTCCAGGCGCAGCAGGTTCCGCTCGAGGTCGCTGCCGGGTTTGTGTTCGGTGAGGGCCCCGGTGAGGGCGGCGAGCGCGGCGTCCATCTGCGCTGGGGTGGGCTGGGTCACGGCAGCCCGCCGACGCCGCCGACGACGCGCGGGACACCGTTGATGACCGCTGTCACCGCATGGCAGTGGCCGCATCTCGCCCACGTGCATACTGGTGACGGGCAGTGAGGGTGCACGTCGGCTGAGTGGCAGTTCCCGCACGCGCCGGGAATGCGGTCTTCAGCGCCGGGTGTCATAGCCCGGGGCCGTCTTCGCTGTCACCGCAGTCCTGCTCGGGTACGTCGAGGTCGTCACAGGCGCCGCAGTCACATTGCGGGATGGGGTCGCCGGTCACCGGGCAGTGTTTCACTGCCGGGTTTCCCGCGCGAGACGCCCCAGCGGGCCGGTGACGGAAACGCGCACCCCGGGCCCCTCCCCCCTGCTGCGGTCTTACGGCGCCGGGGGGGCGGGGGGCGCGGGCGGCTCCAGGGCCGTCACGGACCCCACGGCGGTCCCCAGGTCAGTGAGAGCCTGGTTCACGGAAGTGAAGTCCAGCGCCGGGTTCGCCGCCTGCAGCGCGGCGATCTCCGCGGCGACAGCGGCGACCGCAGTGCCGATCGCGGTCACGTCGGTCTCGATCTGGGTGCCTACGGCGTTGAGCTCGGTCTGCTGCTCGGACATTGCATCCACCTTTGCATTGATTTCGGCTAGCTCACGCTGGATAGCGGCTAGTGCACGGGATATGCCCAACTGCAAACTCATGCGCCCCCCTTGCTGCTTAAACGGCTAGGGGCACCTCATGGGATGTTTGCTCGTCCTGATGCTGTTGCTGCCGGTCAAGGTCGTCGAGGTGGCGCAGGCTGAGTACCAGGAGGACGAAGCCGGCGAAAGAGGCGAACCAGAAGACGGTCAGGGCGTAGCTGAGCAGCACGGCAGAAACCGATCGGGTGAGGCTTAGGGGAAGAGGGCGAATGCCCTGCTCAAGTGTACCGCCCGGGTGATCATGGCCTGGTGTCAGGCTGCTGCGGAAAATCCGCGCCGGCCGCGCAACTGTCTCGGGTCAATGCCCGAGGTGCGGAGGCCGTTCGCGCGCGCTGTCCGTTCGGCTGCACGGACGGCTTCGCGGGTGTGCAACGGGTAACCGCGTTCGTCGAGGCCCTGCGGCACAAGCCAGCCTTTCCGCCGCCAGGACCGGATCGTGACGGGCTGCACGCCGACAAGCTGAGCGGCGGCCGGGGTGCCGAGCAGGCCATCACCGCGGGTGGGCAGCATGCGCTCACCCGCCCTATACAGCATGAATGCCCCGGCCGCAAACGGGACCGGGGCACACCTGTTACACCTGAGCCAGATGATATACCCCCTGATGCGGGTGTCCAATTACCCCGCAGCGTGTCCTATGAGGCGGCATCCGCAAGCTTTCCACACGCATTGATCATGGTCGCCGCGCTGGCAGCGGCGGCACGACGGCAGGCCGGCGTTCTCAGCCCACTTCTTGTACCGGACCGTCCACTCCCTGAACTCTTCAGCGGTCATCGTGTCCCCGCACGAAGCGCACCGGGACTTCGCCGCGGGCACGTCCGGATCCGAAGGCGGTTCGGCCCGCTCAAGCGAGATGTCTTCACATTCCCGGCACGGCACCCCGTCGAACGACTCGGGGGCCGCCTTGGTCTCCTGAAGGATCCGCCGGGCCTGGTAGTGCAAGTCGAGGATTTCGTTGCCGGCGTCGGCGCCGGACATGGGCCGCAGCACGAACGCTTCGCCGCTCATCTGCACGATCGCGACCGCTTCCGGGTCTTCCGCCCACGCTGCCGCCTCATAAGGGGTCATGGTGCGGGCCATCGGCTCACGGTCGAGAGCGAGCAGCGCGTTCAGATGTGCGGTGAGGACGAGAACAGCGGCGTCGACGGCTTTGCCGGGGCGGGTGCGGGACGCTTCAGTGTCCGGGGCGGTGAGCTGGGCGACGCGGGCGACTCGTTCATGCCAGGAGCCGAGCACTGCGGCCATGCGGCGCATGAGCGCGTCCACGGAGACGCTGAGGGGGATGCGGGGGCCGAACGGTACCCGGATGGCCTGGCCGTTGCGGGGCGGGTCACCGATGCATGCTGCGAGCCGTTCATAAGCGGAGGGGAACTCGTCGAGGCAGGCACCGATGCGGGTCTGGCACGGGTCGCAGAACGCGCGGTGTGTCAGGCCGGGAACGCGGCGCATCTGCCCCGCGCTGCCTTCGACGATGCGGGAACCGGAACACCACTCGGGCGGTGTGCGGGCGCAGTCATGGCCGGTGTCTTCATCCCGGCCGCCGTTGAGCTCGAACGAGTGCTCCCAGTATTTCTCGCCGGGCCGCCGCTTCCCCATACGGGGAATCTAGCGTGGCCACTCGCTGGAACTTTCCAGCTCCAGCCGCGGCGGCGGCTGTTCCAGGGCAGGCAGCACCGGGGGCGCTTCGACCGCTGGGGTGCCGCTTCGCCGCAGCAGCCGGTGAAGGTAATGCACGGTGACCGGGGAGATCGAGATCGCGCCCGTTATCGCCGCCCACACCAGCAGGCCCGGCCAGGATGAGACGACCCCGGCGATACTCAGGCCGAGAACTACCGCGGACCATGCGGCCCACAGCAGATGCGAGCGGAACGTGCGGATGCCATCAGGGGATGCCAGGTCCCCTTTCGCGGTGACCGCATAGACGAGCTTCCGGCCCGCGCACTTACTGGCCCCTGCCACCACGTAGACGGGCAGTGTCATCAGCATCAGGACCATGCCTGGCATCCCCCACTCACGCCGCTCGACCGGGGTGAGGTTGAACCGGCGGAACCAGAA